>Ga0194132_10000457_pt1 | contig 84143 bp, 67 predicted proteins | sample TA2KigOf80mmetaG_FD_148612 | JGI IMG/M metagenome (GOLD analysis project Ga0194132, IMG submission 148612) | Freshwater microbial communities from Lake Tanganyika, Tanzania - TA2015054 Kigoma Offshore 80m | ecosystem: Environmental > Aquatic > Freshwater > Lake | place: Tanzania: Lake... | reverse complement strand
GCCTCCCGCAGTATCGCGACCATTTGCTCTTCAGTAAATCGGGTCTTCTTCATTGGCTCCCTCCTTGGACCCGGAGGGCGCCATTCTCTCAAGCTTCAGCTGGTCCGAACATCACCGGGCAGGTCACAGGTCATCAACCTGCTCACCGATCTGCAGCAGCGACTGCAGCTGACTTATCCGTTTATCGCCCACGACCTGCGGGTCGTCGAGCATATTTGTGCGCGGGTGGCCGTGATGTATCTGGGGCGAATCGTCGAGATCGGGCCCTCCGCGTCGCTCTTCGCGAGCCCGAGACATCCGTACACGCGCGCGTTGCTGTCCGCCATTCCGGTCAGCGATCCGGATCAACCGCGTGCCCGCGTGGTCCTCGATCCGCAGCTCGTGAACCGCGACGCGTCGCTGCGCGAAGTCGGCACGGGTCACTTCGCCGCCGTCTAACGGAGAGCCGAGACCGAGAGTCGAGCGTTGGGCATGGGGGCTCCCGCGAATTGACGGAGCCAGGATTCTGGGCGAAGCCCGATTGACTATGCCGCCCGCCTGACGTCATTCTCGACCTTGCCGTCGCGAATGTGAATCGCCCGATGCGCGTAAGCGGCGACGTCAGCCTCGTGAGTGACGAGGACTATCGTGTTGCCGGCGGCCTGCAGCCGCTCGAACACGGACATGATCTCGATGCCGGTCTTAGAATCGAGATTCCCGGTAGGCTCGTCGGCAAGCAGAATCGATGGGTTGTTGACCAGCGCTCGAGCGATCGCCACGCGCTGGCGCTGGCCACCGGACAGCTCGTTGGGCCGGTGGTTCATCCGCTGCGTCAGCTCGACCTTCTCGAGCGCGTCCTTGGCGCGCAGCTCGCGATCCTTTGCGGAAACGCCCGCGTAGACGAGCGGCAGCTCGACGTTGCGCAGCGCGGTGGCGCGGGGCAGCAGGTTGAACGTCTGAAACACGAACCCGATCTCTTGGTTGCGGATCCGCGCCAGCTCGTTGTCGTTCATCTGGCTGACCTGCTTCCCGTTCAGCAAGTACGAGCCTTTGCTGGGTGTGTCGAGGCAGCCGATTAGGTTCATCAGGGTCGACTTGCCCGACCCTGATGGCCCCATGATCGCCACGTACTCACCGCGTTCGATCTGCACGGACACGCCTCGGAGCGCGTGAATCTCCTCGTCGCCCATCACATAGGTCTTCCACAGATCGACCGTTTCAATCAATGCCATGGTTGTTCAGACGGCGGCCGGCCCTGCCCGGTTCCGTCGGTATCTTGGTTAGCCTCGCTCTTCGCCGTAGTTCTCCTTGAGCCGGGCCACTACGGCCGGGTCGGCCAGAGTCGTCGTGTCGCCGAGCGCCTTGCCTTCGGCGATGTCTCGTAGCAGTCGCCGCATGATCTTGCCCGACCGCGTCTTGGGCAGATCTGCCGTGAACAGGATGTCATCGGGGCGCGCGATGGCGCCGATCTTCTTGACGACGTGCTCCTTCAGCTCGTCGATCCGCTCCTTGTTCCCGACCATGCCCTCCTTCAGCGTCACGAAGGCGGCGATGGCCTGCCCCTTCAGCTCGTGATTGCGGCCCACGACGGCCGCCTCGGCCACGCTCGGGTGGTCCACCAGGGCGCTCTCCACTTCCATCGTGCCGATGCGATGCCCGGCCACATTGATCACATCGTCGACTCGACCGAGGAGCCAGTAGTTCCCCTCTGCGTCGCGCTTGGCGCCGTCGCCGGTGACGTACACGCCGCTGCCCCACTTGTGGAAGTACTGGCGCACGTAGCGGTCCGGATCGCCATAGATGCCTCGCAGCATCGACGGCCATGGACGGGTCAGCGCGAGCAGCCCGCCGCCGACGTCTACCTTTTCGCCCTTCTCGTTGCGGATCTCCGCCGCGATGCCAGGGAACGGGCGCGACGCGGACCCGGGCTTGGTGGTCGAGATGCCTGGCAACGGGGTGATCATGATGGCGCCGGTTTCGGTCTGCCACCACGTGTCGACGACCGGGCAGCGCTCACCGCCGATGTATTTGTAGTACCACACCCACGCTTCCGGATTGATCGGCTCGCCCACCGATCCGATGAGCCGCAGCGACGACATGTCGTGCGCCTTCGGGAGGTCGGTGCCCCAGCGCATGAACGCGCGGATGGCCGTCGGCGCGGTGTAGAAGACCGTCACGCCGTATTTCGCGATCATCGACCAGAAGCGATCCTTCTTGGGCCAGTCCGGCGCGCCCTCGTACATCACCACGGTGGCGCCGTTGCTCAGCGGACCGTACACGACGTAGCTGTGTCCGGTCACCCAGCCCAGATCCGCCGTGCACCAGTACACGTCGTCCTCCTTCATGTCGAAGACGAGCTTAGTCGTGGTGTAGGTGCCAACCAAGTAACCGCCGGTCGTATGGACGATGCCCTTGGGCTTTCCTGTCGTGCCGGACGTGTAGAGGATGTAGAGCATGTCCTCTGAGTCCATCACGGTCGGCTCGCATTTGAGCGAGGCATCCTGCATGAGACGGTGATACCAGTGGTCGCGGCCCTCCTGCACGTGCACCGGCATCTCGGCGCCGCCACGCTGAACGAGGACGACGTTCTTGATCGACGGTGCGTCCTCGAGCGCCTCGTCGGCGATCTGTTTGAGCGGGACGATCGTGCCGCGGCGATAGCCGCCGTCCGCGGTGACCAGCAGGGTCGCCTGCGCGTCGTTGATCCGGTCGCGCAACGACTCAGCACTGAACCCGCCGAACACGACACTGTGAATGGCGCCGATGCGCGCGCAGGCGAGCATCGCGATCGCCAGCTCGGGGATGCACGGGAGGTAGAGCGCAACGCGATCGCCCTTCTTCACGCCGAGCGACTTCAGCACGTTGGCGAACTGCGACACCTCACGATGCAGGTCGTAGTAGGTGTAGGTGCGACGTTCGCCAGGCTCTCCCTCCCAGATGAGCGCCGCCTTGTTCCGGCGGGGACCCTTGAGGTGGCGATCCAGGCAGTTGTAGCTGATGTTCAGCTGGCCACCAAGGAACCACCTCGCGTTTGGGGGCTGCCAGTCGAGCACCTTGTCCCACTGGCGGAACCAATGCAGTTCGCTCGCGAAGCGAGCCCAAAACGCTTCGGGATCGCGCTCGGCTTCGGCGTAGATGCTCGGATCGGAGACGTTTGCCTGAGCGCGGAACGCCGCGGGCGGGCCAAACGATCGGTCTTCGCGCAGAAGGTCGTCGTATTCGGCGGATTTGTGTTCGCTCATCTGGCGCTCAGAATAGCGTACCCGACGGCAGACCGAACAGCCATTGGTCGCCAGTCGCCCGCGTGGCGCATGTTCAGCACAGCGGAGATGGGATGGGCGACGTGGGATGGCGACCCGTGACCGCGGGCGACCCGCCCTTCGCTCGGACCGAAAGCGGGGCCGGCCCCCTGGCGGTTGACCAGGCGAGTGGCCTAGCTTGTCGAATGTGGGACGTCGATGGGCGCACTCGGTCCACTGAATCCGCCCGGTCCTGCGGGTGGGGCGGGTGGTGGAGGCGCTTTCCGAAACATCATGGCGCCGATCAACCCACCGATTGTCGAGAACGCTGGGCCGACAACCAACATGAACAGGAAGCCGATGACAGTCGCGACAACGCCGGCGGCGCTCCCGAACAGCTGCCCGAACTCCGGTGGGACCGACCCACTCGTCTCTCTCAATCGTTCCAACATCGCTTGTTGAAACGGTGCCATGAGCAGGTTGATGGGGAGCGACAGCACCGTGGAGACGACCGCGCCGACGAGCCCAGCCAGCGCACCGACCAGCGCGCCGTCAGCGGGCGTGATGGGCGCTATCTGGTTCTGCTGCAGCAAGTAGGCCGCCACCACGCCCCCCGCAACGACCCACAAGCAGCAGCACGCGTTGACGAAATTGATCAAGGGGAGCGCCGAGAGCACGCCCATGACGAGACCGCCGACCAATGAGGGCATCACGAGGCGGTTCTGCATGGGCCCGTCCTCAGTCGTAGTACTCGCGGCCAAGGTGCGTGATGAGCTCTTCGCCCATCAAGTATCGCAGCGTGTTCTTCAACTTCATCAACTGGATGAAGAGATCATGTTCCGGGTAGAGACCCTTCGCGTGCATCGGCGCCTTGAAATAGAACGACAACCACTCCTGGATACCCGCCATGCCCGCCCGCCGGGCCAGATCGAGGAACAGCGCCACGTCAAGCACGATGGGAGCCGCGAGAATGCTGTCGCGACAGAGAAAGTTGATCTTCAGCTGCATCGGGTAGCCGAGCCAGCCGAAGATGTCGATATTGTCCCACCCCTCCTTGTTGTCACCTCGCGGCGGGTAGTAGTTGATGCGCACCACGTGCGAGATGTCCTGGTAGAGGTCCGGATAGAGCTGCGGCTGGAAGATATAGTCCAGCGCGGATTTCTTGCTCTCTTCCTTCGTCTTGAAGGACTCGGGATCGTCGAGGACCTCGCCGTCGCGATTGCCCAAGATGTTGGTCGAGTACCATCCGCGGACACCGATCATCCGCGCCTTGAGACCCGGCGCGATGATCGTCTTGATGAGAGTCTGGCCGGTCTTCATGTCGTTGCCGGCAACCGGCGCCTTCGTCCTGGCCGCGAGCTCCAGCATGGCAGGCACGTCGGCGGTCAGGTTCGGCGCCGCGTTCGCGAACGGGATCCCTTCCTTCAACGCGGCGTACGCGTACACCATGCTCGACGGGATGGCCTCGTCATTGGCCTCCAGACCCTTCTCCAAGGCGGCGAGCGACTGATGGACCCCGCCTTCCTTCATGAAGATCTCGGTGCTCCCGCACCACACCATCACCAGCCGATCACACGCGTGCGCGGACTTGAACGCTCTGATATCGTCGACGAGCTGGTCGGCAAGCTCTCGCTTGTTCTTCCCCTTCTTGACGTTCGGGCCCGACAACCGCTTCACATAGCGCTGGTCGAAGACCGCGGGCATCGGCTTGATCGACTCGAGCTCGGTACGCACGGAGTCGAGCATCGATCGCTCCAGCACGCCAGCCGTCTTGGCGGCCGCGTAGCAGTCCTCCTCGAAGATGTCCCAACCGCCGAACACGATGTCGTCAAGCTGTGCGAGCGGCACGAACTCGTTGATTTTTGGCGAGCGACCTTCGGTACGCTTGCCAAGACGGATGGTGCCCATCTGAGTGAGCGACCCGATCGGTCTGGCGAGACCCTTTCTGATGGCGAACACGCCGGCGATGGTCGTCGTGCTGACGGCGCCGAGGCCGACGAGCAACACGCCCAGCCGGCCTGTGGCGGCTGCGATCGGAACAGGAGTTGGCACGAGGGGAAACTATATAACAGACAGATTGGTGGATGGTCAGCTGCGATCGGCCCCCGGCGCCGTGACCAAGCCGGGTGTGGCGCAGAGCCCCACGTAGAGTTGACATCCATCGAGCGTGGATGACAGTTTGTCGTATGTTTCTCAATCCGTTTCGCCGTCGTGAGAATCCGTACACGCTTGTCGTCGGCATGACCGGTGTCAAGATGGGCGACCGAGTCGTGCATGTGGGCTGTGCAGACGCCGCCCAGTTAGCGGCCATCGCATCAAAGGTGGGCCTCTCGGGCCGTGCCGCCGCGATAGTGCCAGATCCCGAGACGGGCGGGCGCGTTGAGCGCGCCGCGTCGCAGGCGGGCGTGCTCATCGAAGTCACCGTGTCGCCGCTCACCCGACTGCCGCTCGAGGACGCTGCCTTCGACGTGGCAATCGTCGACGACACCGGCTCCGGGTTCTCGCGCATGGCGGCGGCTGACAAACGCGCGATCGTCCGTGAGACGCTGCGCGTGCTGCGGGCGGGTGGACGCGTCATGGTCATTGGATCGACCACGCGCACCGGCATCGGCGCCAAGCTGCAACGGTCCTCAGCGCCATCCTCCGATCCGGCACCCGCGCTCCAGGCCGACGGTTACCGCGCGGTTCGCGTGCTGGCCGAGAGAGAGGGCCTGATCTTCCATGAAGGGATCAAGCCTCGGGACTAATAACCTTAATCAGTCGCAAGTCCCAGGTCGCAGGTCGCAAGTCGCTTCTCCGGCGCGCATGAGCCGCGTCATGTACAATCCGCGGACCGATGCCCAAGTTCGCCGCCAACTTGACGATGCTGTTCAATGAGGTGCCGTTCCTCGATCGTTTCGAGGCGGCCGCTCACGCCGGGTTCTCCGGCGTCGAATACCTGTTCCCGTACGACTTCGCCGTCACGGAGCTGGCGGCCCGGCTGCGGCAACATGGACTCACACAGGTGCTCCACAACCTGCCGGCTGGCAACTGGGCCGCCGGCGAACGCGGCATCGCCTGCCATCCCGATCGCACCGCAGAATTCGCCGACGGCGTGGCACGGGCGATCGACTACGCCCACGCCCTGCGGTGCCCGCAGATCAACTGCCTCGCCGGGATCGTGCCAGCTGGTGTCAGCCAGGCGGCGGCGCACGAGACCTTCGTGCGCAACGTCAAGCGGGCCGCCGTCCAGCTTGGTGAGGCCGGCATCCGCCTCGTCATCGAACCGATCAACACGCGCGACATCCCCGGCTTCTTTCTCTCACAGACGAAGCAGGCTCTGGCCATCATCGAGGAAGCGGGCGCCAACGTCGCGCTCCAGTACGACGTGTACCACATGCAGATCATGGAGGGTGATCTGGCGAAGACCATCGAGCGTCACCTTCCGCACATTGCGCATATACAGATCGCCGATCCGCCAGCCCGCAACGAACCAGGCACCGGTGAGATCAACTATCGCTTCTTGCTGAACTGGATCGATCGACTCGGTTACCCAGGCTGGATCGGTCTCGAGTACAAGCCCGCGGGCCGGACGCAGGAGGGCTTGCGCTGGATTGCAGACGGCGGGTGGACTCTCGAAAGGACGTCAGCGTCATGAACGTCGGCTTCATCGGACTCGGCATCATGGGCAAGCCCATGGCTCGGCACCTCATCAATGGCGGCCATCGGCTCTTCCTGCAGTCGCGCAGCGGCGTGCCCGCCGAGCTCACCGAGGCCGGCGGCACAGCCTGCGAGAGCCCCGTGGCGGTCGCTCGACAGGCCGACGTCATCATCACGATGGTGCCCGACACGCCGGACGTCGAGCTCGTCCTGTTCGGACCCCACGGCGTCGCCACGGGACTCTCCAAGGGCAAGACCGTCGTGGACATGAGCTCCGTCTCGCCAATCGAAACCAAGAAGTTCGCCGCGCGCATCAACGAGCTGGGATGCGACTACCTGGATGCGCCGGTGTCCGGCGGACAAGTAGGCGCCCAAAATGCCGCGTTGACCATCATGGTGGGTGGGCCGCAGGCGGCATTCGACCACGTGTCCCCACTCTTCGCGCTCATGGGCAAGAACATCACGCTCATCGGCGAGAATGGCGCTGGTCAGACCTGCAAGGTGGCCAACCAGATCATCGTGGCGCTCAACATCGAGGCGGTGGCTGAGGCGTTGGTGTTTGCCTCCAAGGCCGGCGCGGATCCGGCCAAGGTGCGGCAAGCGCTGATGGGTGGCTTCGCCTCGTCTCGCGTGCTGGAGGTCCACGGTGAGCGGATGATCAAACGCACGTTCGACCCGGGGTTCCGCGTCGAGCTGCACCAGAAGGATCTCTCACTGGCGCTCTCGGGTGCTCGCGCGCTCGGGGTGTCACTGCCGAATACCGCGACGGCGCAGGAGTTGCTGAACGCCGTCCGCGCCGACGGCGGGGCTCGGGCGGACCATTCATCAATGGTCAAGGCCCTGGAAAAGCTGGCGAATCATCAGGTGGCTTGACGAGTCGGACCTCGGCCCAGAACCCGCCTTCGTTGAGCTTCGCCGAGGCTGACCGAAACGGTCTCGATCGGCGGCGTCCCGACCGCGAAGGCCGCCTGCTCACTCGCTCGACGCCAGCCGCTTGTCCTGGCCCGGACACAGCGACCGAGGGCCTTGGAGGTCAGGCGGACCAGAAGCCACCGAGAAACAGGCCGTTCATAGGATCCCAAGCTCGGCAAGCATCTTGCGTGTCACACTGTTGATTCTCATGTCGCTCCGCCGGCTTCAGGTCCCGTTCGGCGCCGCTCTGTTGATCCTGATAACCCTCGTCCCGCGCGCGTCGCTCAGCGTGCGCGCCCAGGAGCGGCAGGAGCCCTCCGCGGCCTCGGCACAAGACGACCAAGCGTTTCGATTCCGTGGACGTCTGGATCTCGTCCATGTCACGGCCACCGTCAGCGATCGCAACGGAAGGTTCGTAGCCGGCCTCACACGAGAGGACTTTTCGGTCTTCGAGAACGGACGGCCGCAAGCGGTCGATTACTTCAGCTCGGAGCGCGTGCCGGTGAGCCTCGGCATCGTGCTCGACACGAGCGGCAGCATGGTGGGCGAGAAGATCGAGTCGGCGCGACGGGCACTCGATCGATTCCAGCACGCGTTGCTCGGCCATGAAGACGAAGTGCTCTTGTACCGGTTCAGCGACGCACCGACCCTGCTTCAGGGGTGGACCGACGACCCGTCACTCCTGACGCGGGCCCTCGGGCGGGCGGAGCCCCATGGTGGCACGGCCCTCTACGACGCCGTGGCCGAGGCAATCCCGATGGCAGCGTCAGGTTCCCGCCGGAAGAAAGCGCTGCTCGTCATCTCGGACGGGAATGACACCTCGAGTCAGACCTCCCTTCGCGAGGTGCGGGATCTGATTCGTCAGAGTGAGCTCCTCGTCTACGCGGTCGGCATCGATGGTGACGAGGACATCCGTCTCCAGCAGATGGGTCCTCCTCGGGCACCGTTTCCACCCCGGCGGCCGTTTCCGCCCATCCGCGGACGCGGGGGTTGGCCCCCGTTTTCTCCGCAGATTGTCATCCCGCGCCAGCCGCAACAGCTCCCGCCGCGTCAGCCAGGCCAGCCGTTCCCACCACGCACGCCGGGGGTCGTCCTGCAGGGAGATCACCGCGTCAACGCCACCATCTTGCGAAGCCTGACCGATGACAGCGGGGGGCGCACCGAGATCATCCACGAGGCGCGCGACCTGGATCCGGCGACAGAAGGGATCGCCGCGGAACTGAACCAGCAGTACTTCCTGGGCTACCCCTCGGCGGCCAACCGGGACGGCCGCTACCATCGTATTCGCGTCGTTGTGAAGAATCCGGACCACCACGTCCGGGCGCGTGCTGGGTACGTCGCGAACTAGAATGACCGGGTGTCGCTTCTGGCTACCGCCGTCGGCCTGAGTCTGCTCGGCAGCGTCGGCGGTCTCTTCGTCGCCTCTTCGCTGCTCATCCTCACGGATTCGTTGCGAACGCGGCTCGTGCCGTGGCTGATTAGCTACGCGGTCGGCGCGTTGCTCGGCGTGGCGTTGCTGGCGTTGTTGCCTGAGGCGCTCGAGACGCTGGCGCCGTCGATCGTGTTCGGCACGTTCCTCTTCGGCATTCTCCTGTTCTTCGTGCTCGAGAAGCTGGTGTTACTGCGGCATTGCCACACCGACGAGTGTCACGTGCACGGAGCTGCGGCACCATTGGTCCTCTTCGGGGACGCCTTTCACAACTTCATTGACGGCGCGACCATCTGCACCGCCGTCCTGACCTCGGTACCACTCGGCATCAACACGGCCATCGCAGTCGCTGTGCACGAGATTCCCCAGGAGGTCGGTGACTTCGCCATTCTATTGGCGTCGGGGTACAGCCGTCGGAAGGCCATGGTGTTGAACGTGATGTCGGGTGCGTCAGGCATTGCGGGGGCGCTGCTCGCGTATCTTGCGGTCGAAACGCTCCCTGCCATCAAGCCGTACGTCCTCGCCGTGTCCTCGGCGAGTCTCCTCTACATCGCCATGTCCGATCTCATCCCGGATCTGCACCGCAGCTCGGTGGACAAGGGCGCGATTCGTCAGGTGTTCCTCATTGCGGCCGGCGTGCTCACCGTGGTCGCGTTCGGCCGGCTGACGGGATGAGCGGAGGCGATCTCGGCGACGGCATCCGCGTCTACCCGGCCGCAGGCGATGCGGCTGACGCGACGCTGATCCTGGCGCACGGGGCGGGCGCCGGACAGTTGCATCCGTTCATCGTCGGGTACGCGCGGGCACTGGCGGAGCGCGGCGTCGATGTGGTCACGTTCGACTTCCCGTACATGCAGCAGCGGCGTCGGGCGCCGGACTCGGCGGCGGCGCTCGAGGCGCGCTATCGAGCGGTGATTGATCGCGTTCGGGCTGATCTCGGCGGCGCGGCGCGCGCCCTCTTCGTGGGCGGCAAGTCGATGGGCGGCCGAATCGCGACCCAGCTCGCGGCGGCCGATCGAGACCTCCCACTGGCAGGCCTGGTGCTGCTCGGCTATCCGCTGCATCCGCCCGGGCGTCCGGACACACTCCGCGACGCGCACCTTCCCAACCTCGGACGCCCGTCGCTATTCGTCCAGGGAAGCCGGGACACGTTTGGCACCCCAGACGAGCTTCGAGTCGTTCTCGCGCGGGTCACGCCCGCGCCGACCCTGCACGTGGTCGAGGGCGGTGACCATTCGTTCAAGATTGGGAGCTCGCGCTCAGCCGTGGTCCGACAGCCTGAGGTGGATGCTGAAATCGAGCAAACGATCGCGGAATGGGTCAAGCATCACGCGCGTTGACGTCTCGAGCTGCGCCGAAGACCCGACGGGCGGGCCGCACTGGTCGATTCTTCTACGCAAGTCCCTGAGTAAGCTTCATTTCTTGACAGGAGCCGAGCCCGGAGGTAAACAGGTAGCTTTCCAGGAGTTACTGAAGATGTCCAGACGATTCCTCTTGTCGAGCGGGCTCGCGGTGGCGCTCGTAGCAGCCGCCGGCCTCCTCACGGTGACGACGCCACGCGTCTTCGGCCAGGCGCCGCCGGGCGAGGCGCCCGCCGGGCCGGCACCGAAGACCCCGTGGGGCGCGCCAGACCTTCAGGGGATCTGGACCAACTCGCACGACATCCCGCTGCAGCGTCCACTGAAGTACGCCGACAAAGAGTTCTTCACCGACGAAGAACGCCAAGCGCTCGACAAGCAGCGCGGCGCCATCGTGAGCGAGGACACGCGCCGGTACGGCAAGGGGAGCGAGCAGGACGTCGGCGGCGCCTACAGCACGAACATCTTCCTGTCGCACAAGCCCACGGGTCGCCGCACCTCGCTCATCATCGATCCGAAGAACGGGCGCATGCCTCCGCTGACGCCGGAAGCACAGAAGCGCCGGAATGAGATCCGTGAGTATCAGCTCGCGCTCTTGCGGGCGACCGAGACCTGCAAGAACAACAGGCCCGGGTGCGCCGGCGGGAAATACGGTCCGCCCTCGCCGCGTCGTAACGAAGCGCCGCCACACTACATCGCCACCGGTGGTGCCGGCGGTGGTTCGATCAATCGCTCGGACGGGCCCGAGGACCGCACGCTCGGCGAGCGCTGCATAGCCGCGACGCTGCCGGACTTCGGCGGCGCTGCGGGGTTCTATCCGCAGATCATCCAGTCGAAGGACACGATCTCGATCTTCTACGACACCGGCCAAGGTCAGGGCTGGCAGCGTATCATTCCGATCACAAATCGGCCGCACCTGCCGTCGAACGTGCGTCAGTGGTGGGGTGATTCACGCGCCCGCTGGGAAGGCGACACGCTCATCGTTGACGTGACCAATTTCACGGCAAAGACCGATTTCCAGGGCTCACGTGAGAACCTGCACCTCGTCGAGAAGTTCCGACGCAAGGATGCGAACACGCTCGAATACACCGTCACGATCGAGGATCCGACCACGTGGATGCAGCCGTGGACGGTCACGCAGGAGCTGACCAAACAGGAGGACAAGTTCAATCGCGTCTACAAGGAGCCGCGTTGTCACGAGGGCAACCATGGCATGCCGGCGCTTCTCATTGGCGCGCGGGTTGAAGAGAAGGCGTTTGCGCAACGCAAAGGACCTGACCCGGCCACCTTGTGCAGTGCAGGCTGCGGTGGTTTCGCCGGCGGCTTCGCGGATGAGGGCGAGGAAGCCAATCCGTTCATCCAATAGGGGCTGATGATGAAGGCTTCAACGATTATCGTAGCGATTCTGTCGGCGGTCGTCGGCGCGCTCGGGATGCTCGCGGTCTCGTGCGGTGGCCCGGCGCCAGGTGGCGGCACGACGTCAGGGGTCGTGGCCGGTCCCGCGGTTCCTCGAACAGCCGACGGCAAGCCGGACTTCAGTGGGATCTGGCAGGCGTTGAATGAGGCGCACTGGGATCTCGAGGCCCACGAAGCGCGACCTGGCATGGTGACGCAAGAGGGTGTGTATCCCTACGAGTACGCCCGAGTCCCGGCGGCACCGGTCGTCGCCCTCGGCGCAGCGGGTGGCGTTCCCGGCTCAGTTGGCGTGGTCGACGGCGACGGAAAGATCCCGTACAAGCCCGAAGCGCTGAAGGTCAAGCAGGAGAACGGGGCGAACTGGATCGATCGGGATCCCGAGCTGAAGTGCTACCTGCCTGGCATTCCGCGCGCGATGTACATGCCCTTCCCGTTCCAGATCGTGCAGGGCGGCGCCAAGGTCCACATGGCGTTCCCGTTCAGCAGCACCGGCCGCACCATCCACCTCGACGAGGTCGAGGGGCCACCCGACTACACCTACATGGGTCATTCGGTCGGCAAGTGGGACGGTGACACGCTCGTGACGACCGTGACCGAGTTCAACGGGAAGAACTGGTTCGATCGTGCCGGCAACTATCACAGCGAACAGCTGAAGCTGACCGAGCGCTTCACGCCCATCCACAGGGACGCAATCCAGTACGAGGTCACCCTCGAAGACCCGAACGTATTCGAGCGGCCCTGGAAGATTTCGATGCCGCTCTATCGCCGACTCGAGCCGAACGCACAGCTGATGGAGTACCGCTGCATCGAATTCGTCGAGGAATTCCTGTACGGCGGCCTCCGAAAGAAACCGTTAGTGAAGCGATGGGAGAACGAAACGTTCATCATTGACATTACCCGCAAGGTACCGGAAGGTGAGAAGCTGTACGAGTGGTACCGACGGTAAGATGGTGGTGAGTGATCGCAGGAGGGTGTGTCCGATGCTAAGAAAGCTCATGGTTGCGCTCGCGGGGATTGGCCTATCCCTACTCCTCACGGCCGCGTCGGTGTCCGCGCACCACGCGTTCGCCGCCGAGTTCGATGCCAACAAGCCGGTGGCCATGGAAGGCACCATCACGAGAATGGAGTGGACCAATCCCCACGTCTGGCTGCATATGGAAGTCAAGAAGCCGGACGGCAAGATCGAGAGATGGGCCTTCGAGGCCGGCACACCGAACGTCCTGTTCCGTCGCGGTTTCACGCGGAAATCGCTCGAGCCGGGCACCGCGGTGAAGGTCGACGGGTACCAGGCGAAGGACGGCTCCAGGCGTGCCAACGGCCGCGATCTGACGTTCAAGGACGGCACGAAGCTCTTCATGGGCTCGTCGGGTATCGGCGCGCCGTACGAGCTGAATCAGAAGGCCACCGGCAAGTAGCGCCTCAACACGCGCCGGTCCATCCCTGCGCGCACGCCCGTGCGCGCAGGGCCACCGGATTCCGCTCAGTCACCGGCCCTTTGGTCCCCCGCACCAGCACGCGATAGTCTCCGTCTGCCGGCGGCGCCTCCTCCAGCCTGCTGCCGGGGTCGCCCGTGCGCACGCTGTTACGGCACGCGGGCACGAAGCCCAAGCGGCATCCCTCCGCAAAGGTCGCACTCGCCTCCTGAACGGCGCGCGCGCGCGCGGGCACATCACTCCCGCCACGGCCCCGCGCGGATCGCAGACCAGCCTCGTTGCAGGCCCAGCCAGAACCAGCCTGACACAGGATCACTTCCAGTTGCGCCACGTACGCACACGCGCGCTCGCGACCTGACTGGCACGCCTGCGTCCAGAACGGCAGCCACTGTCCGCGATGGCCGTCGCCGACGCCGCCGGCAAGGCTCATCGCGGCGAACGTCGCAGCCCACACCGTCATGTACGCCAGATGTCGTTGGCGGGCCGCCAGTGCCTGTCCGAGCCGCGTAGGATCCAACGCATGCAAAGGTCCCCGAGCGAGGCGATCGATGGCGCGGACGGAGAGGTTCAGCAAGGGAACTTGCAGCAGCTTGTCGTAGAACGCCGGGACGCCGGCGCCCGTGAGCATCTGGTACAAAGCGACGGATGACACGCCGTACAACGCTCCGAAGATCAGCCGCCCGAGCTCGGTGCGCGGCGACGTCGACGGATCCGTGAAGAGTAAGTGCATGCCCAGGAACACGGCGATTGGGACGTACGAGTCGAGGAAGAAGTACGTCCCGGTCCAGGCGAAATACACCAGGCCGAAGAGATACGTGGTGAGCACCGCTGACCACGTCATCGATGCGACGCCGAACAGGAACTGCCCCGGCAGCCCGACGAGAAAGAGGAGCAGGTACATCTGTGGTGGATAGAACTGACTGACAGCGATGTCTTGCCCTCGCGTGATCCCATCGGACCCCGTCGCGATGAGCACAATCGACGCGACGGCCAAGGGAAACGACGAAGGGTTGAAGATGTGCACCCGTCGACCGTCACGTGTCCACCGGATGAGATCTTTTGCCGCGAACCCCACCGCGACGAGCAGGAACTGGAAGATGAACCACTCTGGTTGGAACCAGAGGAACAGGTTGATGCTGAAGACCACGGGAAACGGGCCGAAGCCGACCGCGTACGTGCCACGTCGCGTCCAGCTCAGGAGCCAATCGAAGCCGTACGCGAAGAGCAACTGAGCTCCGATGAGCGGCAGGTGCGTTGAAACCGGCGGCCAGCACCATCCCCAGTAGGCGAGGACCGTGCCCTGGGCGCACGCCTGCAGATAGTGTTGTGGCCGTACGTCGACCGAGAGCGTCAGCGGCTGCTCGCGTGAACTCGACCACAACAGCAACGCCGCGTTCCAAGCGGCCAGCAGACCGGCGGCAGCGAGGGAGGCGCGCCACACGTCGCCGTGACCGCGCGCGGGCCACAGCGCGATCCCCACGAGCGCCAGCGCGCACGCCAAGGGCATCCACTGCAGCGCTGACGGAGCCGGGCATGGGTCGGCGGTGTGGGACGGAAGCCTCAGCGGCCGACTCTGGCTGAGCGAAGGAGCGGTGGAACGGGACATGCGAAACGTCGCGCTCCTACATTACGCCGGAATGCCTCGGGACCGGAATTCGTCGTCTCCAGGTCGTAGCCATCGCCGAGCTTCTCCTTGTGGAGACGGCGACAGTCCCACCCCTCGCGCACGTGTCGGACATCCGCTGGAGCCGTCTGCCTGCGCGGGCGCGCACGACGACGTTAGCGCCGCCGACCAGAAGGCCGGCTCGGCGTCGCCGCGACGGGCGCCGGCCGAACACCGGCGTGCCGGCGGCCCGGCAGCACGGCGATGGCCAGGATGAAGACCACGATTGCAATGAACTGGGACGTCGAAAAGAGAGTGCCGAACACGAAGCCGCGATCGATGTCACCGCGCAGGTACTCGATGAGAAAGCGCCCGATCGCGTACATCACGGAGTACGCAATCAGGATCTGCCCGTCGAAGGTCTTCCGGCGCGCCAGCCGCACGAGGACACCAAAGAGCGCAAGGCAGAACAGCGACTCGTAGAGCTGAACGGGATGGAGAGGGACGTTCAGCGGCGCGCCACCAATCGCTGCGGCATCTGGATCCGTGAACGTCACGGCCCACGGGAGGCTCGTCGGGCTGCCGTAGTCGTCGCCAGCCATGAGACATCCGATGCGGCCGATGCCCTGGCCGAGTGCGATCGCCGGTGCGCACAGATCCGCCAGCGGCCAGAACGACAGCGATCGGTTCAACACGAAGAACAAGAGCGCGCCGACCACACCTCCGATGAACCCGCCATAGAAGTCGCCGGCGCTCGTCAAGAAAGACGCGGAGAGCAGCTCTCCAGGGTGTGCCAGGTAGTCCGACGCGTTCCGGACAACCATGAGTGCCTTCGCGCCGACGATGGCGCCAACGATGGCCCAGAAGCCGAGGGACGTGAGGGCGTCGGGATGGTAACCCTCGCGCCGCCCGGTCCGGACGAGCCACCACAACGCAGTCAGGTACGCTGCGGCCAGCAACACACCGAAGGTGTGCAACGTATAGAAGGGCGTCGTGATCAGCCGGGGATACATGCGTCGTCGAACCCGAGCGGGTGCTGCTCGAAGGCGAGCTCCGTGACCGGCCGCCCGCCGATGAGATGTTCCTGGACGATCCGTTCCAGCACGGGAGGGTCACACGCGCCGTACCAGGTGCCATCTGGGTACACGACGGCGATCGGACCGCCCTCACAGATACGGAGGCAATTGGCTTTCGTCCTGAGCACGCCGCCCTGGTCCGAGAGCTCCAGTTCCTTCAATCGGCGCTTCAAGTACTCCCACGCGATGAGGCCACGTGCTTTCTCGCAGCACTTGGGCGTCGTCTGATCGCAACAGAGAAAGATGTGTCGTCGCGAGACAGGGACGCCGATGGATACCGCAATCTGAGTCTGGTCACCCGACATACGCGTCGCCCTCATCGTAATCCGGCGTCGAGAAAGTTGCTATGATGGGTTACAGGGTCCCAGTCCGATGGCCGAACCGAAGCCTGTGTCACCTCAGGGGTCGTCTTCCGAAGCGGTGACGAACAACGTCCGCGTAGAGGTCGAATCCCGCTACGCGCCGGACCAGTCGCAACCGTTCAAGAGTCAGTGGTTCTTCCACTACAGGGTCCGCATCTCGAATGAAGGGGACGAGACGGTACAGCTTTTGAGCCGCCACTGGATCATCACCGACGGTGCCGGGCACATCGAAGAGGTGCGTGGACCGGGAGTGGTCGGTGAGCAGCCGGTGCTCGCACCTGGTGAAAAGTTTGAGTATACGTCGGGTTGCCCGCTCAAGACCTCGACCGGTTCCATGCGCGGCACCTACCAGATGGTGACCGAGGACGGCACGCACTTCGACGTCGAGATCGCCCCCTTCGGCCTCGCTGAGCCCTACACAGTGCACTGAGCGTTCCCGCCTACTGCCGCCGAAAGGTGCGAATCGCGTCGAGGAACTCGTCGCCAAAACTCTCAGCCTTCCGGATGCCGACCCCATAGATACCATGGAGATCGTTCAGCGTGGCGGGCCGGCGCTCGGCCATCTCTCGAAGTGTCGTGTCGTGGAAGATGACGTACGGCGGCACGCCCCGCTCGCGGGCGATCCGAAGGCGTACTTCGCGTAGCCGCTCGAACAGCTCCGGATCGGCGAGCTGGCCCACGGCTGCTCTCGTGCGCCCGCGCGTCCGGCTGCTGGGTGGCGTCGCTTCGCGATACAGCACACACTCTCCATCACCCTTCAGCAACGCGGTACCTGCAGTCGAGAGACGCAACACCGGGTACGGCTCACCGTCCCGCAATAGGTGCCCTTCCGCCACGAGCTGCTCGATGAAGCCGCGAACGGCGTGGCTCGACTCGTGTTTCAGCAGGCCGAACGTCGAGAGCTCGTGGTGCCCGGTTGTGACGACCTTCTCGCTCGTTTTACCCAGCAGCACGTCGGTGACGTGACCGATCCCCCAGGACTGCTTCACGCGTGCGACGCACGACAAGATCTTGCGCGCGACGGTTGTCGCGTCGGCGATCGCATCGAGCTCTCTCAGGCACCAGTCACAGGCACCGCACTCACTCCGCGCCCACGTCTCGCCGAAATACTCGACGAGGGAACGATGCCGGCACCGGGTGCTCGACGCATACCGCTCCATGTCACGCAGCAGCGTGCGCGCGCCCTCTGTCAGCTCGCCGTTGGCTTCGAGCATCTGGCGCCAGCGCAGGAAGTCCGAACCCGAGTAGATGAGGACGCACTCAGCGGGCAGTCCATCCCGGCCAGCACGACCGGACTCTTGCTGATAATGCTCGAGCGAGCGTGGCGCGCCGGCGTGAACGACGAACCGCACGTTCGACCGGTCGATGCCCATGCCAAACGCCACGGTCGCCACCACAACGTCCACTCGTTCGTCGAAGAAGTCGTCCTGATGGCGCGCGCGCACCTCGTCGGCGAGTCCGGCGTGATAGGGCACCGCGCGATGCCCCTCCCCGACGAGCCACTCCGCCAGCGCCTCCACCTCTCGGCGCGACGAACAGTAGATGATGCCCGCTTCGTCATCATGACGTGCCAGCACCTGCTTCAGCTGGGCATGCAGAATGCCCCGACGGAGCACGCGATAGGTCAGATTGGGGCGGTCGAAGGATCCGACCAGGATCAGCGGGTTCTCGAGTCGGAGCTCCTGAACGATGTCGCGACGCACGCGCTCGCCGGCCGTGGCCGTGAACGCATGCAGCGAGACGCCGGGAAAGTCCTGGCGCAGCCGCCCCAGTTGTCGATACTCTGGCCGGAAGTCGTGCCCCCACTGACTGATGCAGTGCGCTTCATCGACGGCGATGAATCGTGGACCGCACTGCTGCAGGAAGCGCCGGAACCCCTGGCTCCCCTCGCCGACGAGCCGCTCCGGCGACACGTAGAGCAATCGGCAGCGGTCCTCCCGCAGACTGGCCATCACGGCGTCGCGTTCGCTGCTGTCGAGCGAGCTGTTGAGGTACGCGGCGTCGACGCCGTCGACGCGAAGTCCGTCGACTTGATCCTTCATCAGCGAAATGAGGGGCGAGACCACCAGGGCGAACCCGCGGCGTCCCGAGACGGGCGTCGAAACAGGCGTGGCATCAACCAGCGCCGGAGCCTGAAAGCAGAGCGACTTGCCGCCACCAGTCGGCATGACGACGACGCTGTCACGTCGTTCGAGAACGGCTTCTATCGCCTCACGCTGCAGCGGACGAAAATCCGCGTAGCCCCAGATGCGATGGAGAGCGGCGCGCAACTCGGCGACGGCGGAACCGCTCGAATCCACGAACCCGTGACCCCCTGAACCCGTGACCCCGTCGTGATCACACGCGTGACGGGTAGTGTGAGACCACGTAGTCTTCCACGAGCCGCTGGAAGTCTCGAGCGAGCTCCTCGTACGTCCCACGGAGCGTGACCGCATGACGACCGTCGATGTAAACGGGGCAGCTCGGCTCCTCACCGGTCCCGGGCAGGCTGATGCCGATATTGGCGGCCTTCGATTCGCCGGGTCCGTTCACGACGCACCCCATGACCGCGAGCGTCATCGACTCGACCCCCTCGTACCGGGTCTTCCATTCGGGCATCATGCTGCGGATGTAGCCCTGCACGCGCTCCGCGAGCTCTTGAAACGTCGTGCTCGTCGTCCGCCCGCACCCTGGACACGCCGTGACGCTCGGCGAGAACGACCGAAGCCCGAGCGCCTGCAGCAGCTCACACGCGGCGTAGACCTCTTCGCGGCGGTCGCCGCCGGGTCGTGGCGTCAGCGACACGCGAATGGTGTCGCCGATCCCTTCAGCAAGCAGGACGCCCATCGCGGCCGAGGACCACACGAGCCCTTTGATCCCCATGCCGGCCTCGGTCAATCCCAGGTGCAGCGGCTGATCGGTCTGGCGCGCGAGTGCTCGATACACGTCCACGAGATCGCGGGGACGCGAGGTCTTGCACGAGATGATGATCTGGTCCTTCAGCAGGCCGCTCTCGAGTGCGAGCGCCGTCGACTCCACGGCCGACAGCACCATGCACTCGTTGATAATCTCTTCTGAGGTCCGGCCAAGGTCGCGGTCGGTGTTCTCCTGCATCCGGGAGATGACCAGCTCTTGATTGAGCGAGCCGCCATTGACGCCGATGCGCACCGGCTTCCCGTGTTCAACAGCGACCCGGCAAATCGTCGAGAACTGCTCGTCGCGCCGTTTGCCGGTGCCCACGTTGCCGGGGTTGATTCGGTACTTGTCCAGCGCGCGCGCACAGGATGGGAACTTCGTGAGCAGCAAGTGACCGTTGTAGTGGAAGTCGCCGATGAGCGGCGCATCGCAGCCAGCGTCGAGCATCCGCTGCTTGATCTCGGGCACCGCCGCCGCAGCCTCCGGCACGTTGACCGTGACGCGCACCATCTCTGAGCCAGCCTCGACGAGCTCGACACACTGCTGGGCTGTGCCCTTCGCATCTGCCGTGTCCGTCATCGTCATCGACTGGACGACGACAGGCGCACCGCCGCCCACCTGGACGCGCCCAACCTTCACGCCCACGGTCCTGTGAAGCCTCATCACTGGCATCGAGACCTCATGATAACACCCGGATCACGGCTGTTCGGCGCCGCGGCCTATAATCGACGGAGCGAGCCCGCGCGCAGTGGCTGCGCCACCGGAAAGGTACGGGCCTGACATGGCGACGATCGACTGGCTGTCTCAAACGCCCCGACGACGCGGGCGCTCGATTGCGCTGGTGGTACTGGCGCTTCTGCTCGTGAGCGGCGGGACGACGCTCTCGTTTTACGTCGAGTCACTGTGGTTTGCCGCTCTGGGATTCGGGGACGTCTTCTTCGTCAGCCTTCGCCTGCAGGCGTGGGTGTTCCTGGCCTTTGCGCTCGTTACGTTCGCCATCCTGTACGCCGCGTTCGTCGTCCTGAAGCCGGCTCGATTGGGTGATCTCGGAGGCGGAACGATCATCGTCAACGGCCAGCCGGTGCGCGTGCCTATCGAACCAGTGATGAGGCTGCTTGGCCTTGGGGCGGCGACGGTCGTGGCGGTGCTCACCGGACTGGCGATGGCGGCGCAGTGGCGGATCTTCGCGCTGTACTGGAACAGTGGCATGGACAGTCTTGGCGAGTCCGCCACGGCGGCCGCCGCTCCGGATCCGATCTTCGGTCGACCGCTGGCTTTCTATCTCTTCACACTCCCTGCCTGGGAACTCGCCTCGGGCTGGTTGATGACCCTTGCGGTCGTCGCGTGCGCTGCGGCGCTTGCCTACGCCGGTCTCAGCGGCGGCACGCGCGTGCTCGAGGGCAGGCGACGCCTGGCGTCCCAGGACGTCTCGCTCCGGGGTGTAAGTGCAACGTTCGGGTTCGTGCTGCTGGCGTTCGCGATCCGGATTTACCTCTCCCGTTTCTCGCTGATCTACGTCGATCAGAGCCTGTTCTCTGGTGTCGGCTACACCGACGCGCACGTGACGATCAACGGCATGGCCATCGTCGCCCTCTTGACGGCTGTCGGCGCCGTTGTCGCCTGGATCGGTGCCGTGATGCGGCCGCACATCACGACGCTCATCGCGGCCGTCGCGCCCGCGGTCGTCTGCTACGTCATCGTCAACGTCGCTGGTTGGTACGTATCGAGCTTCATCGTGGGGCCGAATCAGCTCGTGCGCGAGAGCCCCTATATCACGCACAACATCGAGCTGACGCGGCGCGCGTTCGCCCTCGATCGCATCGAGCAACGCGACTTCGCAGCCGAACCCGGGATCGCCGCCGTCGATGCGCCGCGGAACCGGGAGACGCTCGAGAACATTCGGCTGTGGGATTGGCGCGCCCTCCAGGATACGCTCCGGCAGATTCAAGAGATCCGCACGTACTACGACTTCCCGGACATCGACATCGACCGCTACGAGATCGACGGCACCGTACGACAGGTGATGTTGGCTGTCCGCGAGCTGAACGTCGATCGGCTGCCGGAGAGCAGCCGCACCTGGATCAACCAACGGTTGATCTACACGCACGGCTACGGGATCACGATGAATCGCGTCAACGGGTTCACGCCGGAGGGACTGCCAGAACTCATTGTGAGCAACATGCCCGTGCAGTCGACGAATCCGGGCATCACGGTCACCCGCCCCGAGATCTACTTCGGCGAGCTCACAAACAGCGATGTGTACGTGAAGACGCGCCAGCAGGAGTTCGACTACCCGCAAGGCGACACCAACAGCGTCAGCTCGTACGAGGGCGCCGGGGGCATCCTCCTCGGTGGGTTCCTCCGGCGGACCATCATTGCGCTCGACCGGGGCGACTTGACGCGGCTCCCATTCAGCGACGACATCACACCCGAGAGTCGTCTGCTCATGCGCCGGAACATCCGCGATCGCGTGTCGGAGCTCGCGCCGTTTCTGACGCTCGATCCCGATCCCTACATCGTTCTCACGAAGGACGGCCGCCTCGTGTGGATGATGGACGCGTACACGACGTCCGCGTCGTATCCCTATGCGCGCCACTATCGCCTGGGCGGTCGGCGAATCAACTACATGCGGAACAGCGCGAAGGTCACGATCGACGCCTACGACGGCACGGTGGCTTTCTACGTGTACGACGCCGAGGATCCGATCATTGCCGCGTATCGGGGGGTCTTTCCCACGCTGTTCCGAGCCCGGGAGGACATGCCGGAGGATCTGCGATCACACGTGCGCTACCCCGAGCTGATGCTCGAACTGCAGGCAGCCGTGTACGGCATCTACCACATCACCGAGCCGTCGGTGTTTTACAACCGAGAGGACGTCTGGAGCGTCGCGTCGGAGGTGGGCTTCAACGAACGGCGCGAACACGCCACGCAAGTGATGGAGCCGAACTTCGTCCTGATGAAGCTCCCCGGTGAGGATTCGCTCGAGTTCGTCGAGATGCTGCCGTTCACACCGCAGAATCGGAACAATTTGATCGGCTGGATCGCCGGTCGAAGCGACGAACCGAATTACGGATCGTCGCTCGTCTTCCACTTCCCGCAGAACCGCCTGGTCGACGGCCCGCTGCAGATCGAAGCGCGCATCGACCAGAACCCACAGCTCTCGGCGCAGCTATCGCTCTGGAACCAACAGGGCTCGAACGTACGCCGCGGCGGGCTGATCGTGATTCCCGTTGGGCGCGCCCTCCTCTACGCGGAGCCAATCTACCTCCAGGCGGAACGGAGCCCGATGCCCGAACTGCGCATCGTCGTGCTCGCACTGCAGGACCGCCTGGCCTACGGTCCGACGTTCGAGGCGGCGCTCTCGTCACTCTTTGGGGGGGAGGCGCCGACGCTCGGCTCGGCGGCGGGACGTCTCGTCCCACCGGGAAGACCGTCAGCGCCCACACCGATCCCCGGGGTGGTGCCGCCTGAATCGGGCACCTCGACGTCGAACGACGACCTCATCTCACAAGCCGCGCGGGATCTCGAAGAGTACCAGCGACTCACCGCCGAGGGGCGCCTGGGCGAGGCCGGCCAGCGCCTGGAAGCACTCAAACGGAAGCTGGAAGAGCTCAAGAGCAGATCTCGCTAGTGGCCTGTATTCGCCAACCACACGTCACACGTCGCTTCGGCGGCGGGCGCGGCCCGCCACTCGTTTAGAATGGTCCGCGAAAGGATGCCGATGCGATTCACTCTCTCTCTTCCAGCCGCGGCGATCGTCATGGCGGCAACGCTCACACAGGCACAGACAACGAGAATGATTCCTGCCCCACCCGACGTCGCCGCGCCTTCAGCGAACGCTGCGAAGACCGCGAGCGGACTCGCGTCGCGCGTGCTCAAGCCCGGAAATGGCACTGGACACCCAGGTGCGAGCGACATGATCAAAGTGCATTACACGGGATGGACGACCGACGGGAAGATGTTCGACAGCTCGGTGGCTCGCGGCGAGCCCGCCGAGTTCCCCCTCGATCGCGTCATCAGGGGATGGACCGAGGGCGTGCAGCTCATGGTGCCTGGCGAAACGCGTCGCTTCTGGATTCCGGAGGCGCTCGCCTATCAGGGAAGGCGCGATCCCAGAGGCATGCTGGTCTTCGACGTCGAGCTCATCTCGTTCAGAGCGTCGCCGACCGTCGCGCCGCCTGACGTCAAGGCACCGCCGGCCGAAGCGAAGAAGACTGCCAGCGGCCTTGCCTACAAGGTGCTCCAGCCGGGATCAGGCACTGTGCACCCAAGGGCGACCAATCAAGTCACGGTCCACTACTCGGGCTGGACGACGGACGGCAAGCTGTTCGACAGCTCCGTGATGCGGGGGCAGCCTGCCACGTTCCCGCTGAACGGCGTGATCGCAGGCTGGACCGAGGGCGTTCAGCTGATGGTCGTCGGCGAGAAGACCCGCTTCTGGATTCCCGAGAAGCTCGCGTACGAGGGCAAGAGCGCGCCGTTCGGACTGCTCGTGTTCGACGTCGAGTTGCTCGCGATCAAATAGCCGGGTTCGCCTACCCGACCGTCTCGGTGGTGGCCGGCTCGGGCGCTCGGCTCCCTTGTGGGCGTGTGCGCTTGTCGCGATCACCACGGTCACGGGCCGGCCCCGCGGGACGACCAGGCGCCGGTCGGTGACCGCTCGAGCGTGCCGAGGCGTCCACCCGCTCGCTGACGCGACGGACGGCGCGCTGGAAGCGGTCGGCCAGAGGTCGACGCACCGCGTCGGGAACTGGACCGAGACGCGACCACGCGGCCTGTGCCTGGCGCACCTCTTCGGCCATGGCACGCATGCGGCTCTCGTCATCGGCTTTTCCTCCGATGGTGTTCGCCGCCAATGCCTCCTTGAGCATCGTCGCCAGCTTGTTCACCGGTGAAAGTTCGGCCTGAGCTTCCGAGCTGCCCGCCACTGAGCCCGCAAGACCTTCGACCTTCTTCACCAGCTCCTCCATCCGCTTTCGGTTCGCGTCCGGATCGAGGTCGCTTCCGGCGAAGGACGCCGGCCACCGTCCGGCGAGCGTCGCGATGGCGTCGGCGAAGCGGGTCTCGAGTGCCTGGGCGCGGTCTAGGTCAACGCCGCGCGCCGCGACTTCCGCCTGCCACCGACCCCGGACGCTGCGCACGGTCGACAGCAGATCCACCGGCGCATCAGCGCCTTCGTTGGCCGCGGCAAGCGCCTCGAGCTCGGCGCAGATCGCTTCTCGGGCGGCAATCCGTTCGGCCCGCGCCGTGTTGTGCCGCTGCCCGTAGCGCTCGAAGAACTTGTCGCACGCGCCTCGGAACCGCTGCCAGATCGTCTCAGACCGGCTCTTTTTCACGGGGCCGATGGTCTTCCACTCAGCCTGCAGGCGTTTGATCTCGGCAGCCGCGGTGTCCCAGTCAGTAGACTCGGCGAGAGCCTCGGCTCGGACGCAGAGAGCCTCCTTCTTCGCCAGATTGTCCGCCCACACGCCCTTGCGCTGGGCGAGGTCGGCGTTGCGACGCGTGAAAAATGCATCGCACGCCGAGCGGAAGCGATCCCAGACCGCTTTCTCGCGCCCCCGAGAGACCGGTCCGATGTTCTTCCACTCGGCTTGGAGCTTCTTGATCGCTTCGGCAGCGGCGATCCAGCTCGTGGAGTCCTTCAACGCGTCAGCCTGCTCGCAGAGCGCAATCTTCTTCGTCAGGTTCTCGGCGCGGGTCCGTGCCTCCGCGGCGAAGTGCGCCTCGCACTTGGTCCACGCCGTGTCGTGCGCCGTCTTGAATCGACGCCAGAGTCCATCGGCTTTGTCGCGTGGAACATCGGCGGCCGCACGCCACTGCTGCTGCAGCTCGCGCACGTCCCGCGCTATGGCTTCGGCGTCGTCAACAGACGCGAGCGCCTCCATCTTGGCGCAGAGTTGTTCCTGAATCGTGACGTTCGCCCACTTCTGCCACTCGTCCGCTTCGCGAAGCTCGTTCACCTTCGGCGCCAACACGTCCTGGACCGCCTTGAGGCGACCGTGGACGTCATCGTAGTCCGCACGGCTCGGCAGGGGCGGGATGCCGGCCAGCGCGGCGCGAACGTCGCGGAGAACACGATCCGCCGCCTTGAGCGTGATGTCCGGCTTGACGCTGAGTTGCTCGGCGCGACCGAGCAGGTTGTGCATCCGTGCGAGCCCCTCCCGACGGGTCCGCACATCCGCATCTTTCGCGGCGGCTTCACGAGCGGTGATGGCCGCGTCGGCCTCGCTGAAGCGCGCAGAAGTGGCCTCGTCGGCGGGAGCGACAGCTATGAGCTGCGACCATTCACTGCGCAACCGGCCGAGCGTGGCGCGCGACTGGGTGAGATCGGGCAGCGACGCGGCGGCGGACGCCTCGTCTGCAAGCGCGGTCAACCGCGCGCGATGTGCGTCCAGATCCACAGCCGGCGCCTCGGCGGGCTTGGCCTCGGTCGACACGGACGCAATCGACTCGGCCGGCTGTTCCACTCCGATCTGATCGGCAGTCGAAGAGACCGACAGATTCTGATCGGACGAGAACTCCTCGCTCGTGGGAGCCACTGGGGCATCACTGGACATCGCGGACATAACGACTCGCACTTCCTGCGCGTGTGCTTCTGCCGCCACACGCGTCGCCTCGGCTGCGGCGGCCGCCTGTTCTGCCGCCTCGCGTACGGCGCGTTCATCCATCTCCCGCAGGATGGTGCGCGCCCGCTTGACGGCGCTTTTGTTCCGAGCCCGCGCGACCACCTGTTCCAGATCGTGACGTGCTGTGAGCCATTCGACCGCGCCGGCCGCGGTCTCCTTGAACTCGCCGTTCAAGGCGACGGCAAGAATTTCGGCGGCATCCCCGCGTGCATGTAGGGCCACCAGCGCGGCTACTCGGGCTTCCTCGCACACCCCGTGGCGGGCCACCGAACCAAGCACGCGAATGTCGGCCACGCGATCCAACGCCTTTAAGGCGACTGAGGCGCGCGGCGCAGACTTGACCACATGCGCCAGCGCCTGCGGGTCGGCCAGCGCGTCGACCGCGGCCAGCTCTTCCGCCTCTGTCATGCCTTCGAATGCCTGCACCGCGATGTCTCGAAGCATGTCGGTCGCCGCGGCGCGGATGGATTCGTCGGCCTCCGACCGTGCTACGCTGGCTAGCGCCTCCGGATCCATCAGCTTCGCCACAGCCGCGCGGCGGACCTTCGGATCGGCGTCCTGGCGCGCCATTTCCGCAATCGTCCGCCGGTCGGCAACGGGCAGGTCGGCCAAGAAAGCCAGACGAACCGCGACGTCCGGATGCTCCTGCGGGGGCTGGGACCAAAAACGGTCGAGCAAAGTCATGCCCGGTACACGAGTGCAGAATTGCGGTCTCTGTGCCGATTTAATTGCAGGCCGCACAGAAGGCCCGCGCTCACATCCACGCCGGAGGCCATTCTAGTCAATCCATGCATTTCAAGCCGTATTTCCGTCGGCGCCCGGGGGTCCGGTTTCCGGCCGCTTCAAATTTGCGGATCAACGTTCTGCTTGCCCTGGCCGTTCTTGGGAGCGTCGGCTGTGCCGTGACGCCGGCTGCGCCCACAGTAGGGTCGACGATTGCCTACGCCGCCGTCGGCGCCAGCGACGTCACCGGCGTGGGGTCATCCGCCCCCTGTGTCCCGTACGCCGACTGCTTGGATGGGCGGGGTTATGTGTTTGTCGCGGCGCGTACGCTGCGGGCGCAGGGCTACACGGTCAACGTGACCAACCTGGGCATTCCGACTGGCGTGATCAGCCGGAGCTACCAGGACCTGGGCACGCAGCTTGGTCGCACGATTCTGGGGAACTTCATCGACCAGGAAGCGCCGTTCGTCCCCAGGGACGCAACGCTCATCACGGTCTTCGCGGGGGCCAACGAGACGAACCTCATCACGAGCGCGCTGGGCGCGGGTATGGGCGGCCATGATCCGGCCGCGTACGTGGATCAACAGGTGGTGAGCTTTGGCAACGACTTCAAACGGCTCCTGAGCGCGCTCCGGTCCCAGGCCCCCGGCGCGCGTCTGGTGTTGTTGAACGTGCCGAACGTGGCGGGCATGCCATTTCTGTCCGGGGGGCCGGCTGGACAACGCCAGGCCGCACAGCGAGCTTCGGTCCGGATGACGACCGATGTGATCAACCCTTTGGCTGGCCCTGGCGTCGATGTGATCGATCTGATGTGTGAGGCGCGCCTCTACGATCGCGGTCACTACTCGAACGACGGCTTTCACCCTAACGACGCCGGTTATGCGGTCATCGGCGAAATGGTCGCGCGCGCCGCTACCAGTACGTCACACCCTGCACCGGCCAGGAGCTGTGCGCAGATGAATCAGGTGTAAGAAGCCGCTCCGAGGGACCCACTGCCGTAGAACTTTGCGGGGGCCTTGAGCCCGGCTGAGGGTTGGAAGTGCTACCGTCAAGACCCATGCGGTACGACGACGCTCGGCGGCTGCTCGAGACGAAGCTGCTGGAGCCGCTCCCTGGGCCCAGGGCCCAGCAACACCTCGCGCCTATCCCGCCACGCGATTGGCCAGCCGGCTTCACATTCGATCGGCTGCGGCATGCCGCGGGCCTGCTGCTGGTCTTTCCGCTCAACGACCTCGCACACGTCGTCCTGACTCAGCGGGCGAACACCCTCGATCGGCACGGCGGCCAGATCTCGCTGCCGGGCGGTGTGGTGGAGTCCGGGGAGACCTTCGCGCAAGCGGCGCTCAGGGAGGCGCGCGAAGAGATCGCCCTCGCCGCCGCCGGCGTGCGCACGCTCGGGGCTCTGACGCCCGTCGATATCCAGGTGAGCGGCTTTCGCCTTCATCCCATCGTTGGGATCTCTGACACGAGACCACTGCTCCGGCCGGCCGACGGCGAGGTCGCTCGGGTGATCGAGATTCCGGTCGGCGAGCTGCTCGATCCGGGGGCCTTCACCTGGCAGACACTGCATCGCGGCGAGCGAACGTTCCAAGTGCCGACGCTTGTCGCTCGTGACGCGCGGATCTGGGGCGCAACCGCCATGGTCATCGCCGAGTTTCTGAGCCTACTGGGCTGGCGGGGACGTCCTGCCGAGTGATCGGCTTTTCGTGCAGATCCTGCACGTTTCGCCTGCCAAGGTGCCGGAATCGACGCCGGAATCGTCGAACTGACGCTATCTTCTTGCTCGATCTGCACCGTTGGGTGATAATCGCGGATCTCACAACCGCTTCGTGATCCGCCGTCATGCGGATCGGATCGGTGTCCTTCAGAGCCACAGTCGCAGTGTCGCTGCTGAACGGCCGCACCAAAAGGGGGAACAACGATGGGTTCTGCAGTGTTGGGCGAGGCCATCAGCGCCATTCGTGATTGGTCGATCGGGAGATCAGAAGCAGCGGCAGGTCCGAAAGCGACGGAGACATTCGGCAGCCTTGTCTTCAACGATACCGTGCAGGAGAAGCGGCTGCCGAAGGCCGTGTATCAGGGCCTGCGCCGAACGATCACACATGGCGAGGCACTCGAACAGTCGATGGCGGATGCGATCGCGGCTGCGGTGAAGGACTGGGCGGTCGATCATGGCGCCACTCACTACACGCACTGGTTCCAGCCGCTCACTGGCATCACTGCGGAGAAGCACGATTCGTTCTTGAACCCGACGGCCAACGGCAAGGCAGTCGCCGAGTTCTCCGGCAAGGAGTTGATCAAGGGTGAACCGGACGCGTCGAGTTTTCCGTCGGGCGGCATGCGCAGCACCTTCGAAGCTCGCGGCTACACGGCGTGGGATCCAACATCGGCGCCGTGGCTGCTCAAGAGCGGCGGCGCGGTGACGCTTGTCATTCCGACGGCGTTCGTGAGCTGGACCGGTGAGGCGCTCGACAAGAAGACGCCGCTCCTGCGCTCGATGGAAGCGCTGTCCAAGCAGGCGGTTCGGATTCTGCGCCTCTTCGGTTCGAAAACGGAGCGTGTGGTGACGACCTGCGGTCCAGAGCAGGAGTACTTCCTGATCGATCGGTACTTCTACCTCTCGCGCCCAGATCTCATCAACGCAGGCCGCACGCTCTTCGGCGCCAAACCACCGAAGGGCCAGGAGCTCGAGGACCAGTATTTCGGTGCGATTCCAGACCGGGTCCTCGCCTGCATGAACGAAGTGGAGTCTGACCTCTACAAGGTCGGCGTCCCGGTGAAAACGCGCCACAACGAAGTGGCGCCGAGCCAGTACGAAATCGCCCCGGTCTTCGAGAACGCGAACGTCGCAACCGATCACCAGATGATGGTGATGGAAACCCTGAAGCGCATCGCGCCCAAGTACGGCTTGTCGTGCCTGCTGCACGAGAAGCCGTTCGCGGGCGTCAACGGGTCGGGCAAGCACCTGAACTGGTCGATGAGCGACCAGGAGGGGAACAACCTGCTGTCACCGGGGGCCAACACGCACAAGAACGCGCAGTTCCTGGTGTTCTGCTGTGCCGTGATTCAAGCGGTCAACCGCTGGCAGGGTCTCTTGCGCGCGAGCATCGCGAGCGCAGGCAACGATCACCGGTTGGGCGCGAACGAGGCGCCACCTGCGATCATCTCGATCTTCCTCGGGGACATGCTCACCGACATCCTCGAGCAGCTCGAGAAGGGCGGCGCCAAGAGCACCAAGCACGGCGGCGTGCTCGATACCGGAGTGCTCGTGCTGCCGAAGCTGCCGCGTGATTCCGGTGACCGCAACCGCACGAGTCCGTTCGCGTTCACGGGCAACAAGTTCGAGTTCCGCGCGGTGTCGTCGGGTCAAAGCATCGCCTACCCGAACATCGCGTTGAACATTGCCGTCACCGAATCGCTGGACGAAGTCGCGACGATGCTCGAAAGAGCGGTCGCCGGCGGCAAGTCGATTGAAGCGGCCGTGGCCGACCTGCTGCCGAAGCTCGTCAAGCAGAACAAGCGGATCATCTTCAACGGCAACAACTACTCGAAGGAGTGGGCGAAGGAAGCAGCCAAGCGCGGCCTGCTCAACCTGAAGAATACGGTCGACTCGTTGCCACAGCTCGTCACGAAGCCGACCATCGCGCTCTTCGAGAAGTACAAAGTGCTCAACGAGCGCGAGCTGCACGCTCGCTACGAGATCATGGTCGAGACATACAACAAGACCATCAACGTGGAGGGCAACCTGATGGTGCTGATGGCGAACCGGTACGTGTTGCCGGCCGCTCTCGAGTACCAGAAACAGGTGGCGGAGAGCGTGGCCGCCGTGAAAGGGGCCGGCGGTAAGTCCGCTGAAGGCAAGAAGCTCTTGGGGTCAATCGTCAAGCTGACCGACGAGTTCAAGCGGCGCACGGACAAGCTGCAGAAGGCACTGGATCACAACGGCAGCGGATCGGCCGAGAAGCACGCCAAGCACTTCCGCGACTCGGTCGTGCCGGCCATGAGCGCCCTGCGTGACACCAGCGACGCGCTCGAGTCGATCATCCCGCACGGTGTGTGGCCGCTAGCCACTTACCGTGAGATGCTGTTCATCAAGTAGCGCAAACCGAAGGCACGCGTGCGAACCATCTCGGTCCGCGCACGCTGGCCACGACATCGGGCGCGGCGGGGCCACTCGCCGCGCCCGCCGGCGCGTCCACCAGACGACATCGGCGGCCGTTGGCCCGGCTGGCGGCATCGGCATCCGCTGCGCGCTCTCGACTCGGGTTTGAATGGCCCTACCGCATCTGTCTCAGAACGGCAGGTGAGAACGTGCAGCTGATCGTGCGCTCGCTGCCCACCATCTCGAGGACCACTTCAGCCGTCGGGGCAAAGGCGGCCGTCTGAAACGTGTAGCGCCCACCGCCGTTGCTGAGCGATCGATCGACGATGATCGCTGGCTTACTGGCCCGTTTGAGAACGACTTCCTTCAGCACGTTCTTCGCGCCTTTCACCGGCGTCACGCCGATGGTGACGTTCGCTCTCGACGCAGCCTGATAGTTCGGCTGCGGGGCGGGTCGTTTCCGACTGACGGCCGCCCACACCTCGTACGCCACCTGCTTGTACGGCGTGTACCATGCGAGCGTGAAATCGTCGTTCTTGCAGATGTCGTTGTCCCAGAACACACACGGCGGATCCGCCACGCTCTGCTTCCCGCACTCGATCGCGTTGTAGTAACTTTCTGGCGAGATCGGCTGAATCCCCTTACCCCACGCCGGCGTTGGATTCGGCCGAGCCTGTGCTCGGATCGCCGCAGCGCTCGCACCAGTTTGCGCCTGCAGGCCGCCGTGGAGCACCACGCTCACTGCACACGCGATTCCGACCGCAGTCCCTAGTCGACGCGCAGCCGCAGGAAACCGGAATCGTGAGAGCCCTGTCATCATGGTCGTCACCATCACCCCAGCCTGGAGGCCCGCCGAGCCCGCTCGACTATAGTCCCGCGACAATCGCATCGCCCATCTCGGCCGTCCTCACCATTCGCGAACCTGGCAGCGCGATGTCAGCGGTCCGGATGCCGGCGTCGACCGCCCGTGCGACCGCCGCTTCGATGGCGGACGCGGCCTCGAGCTCGCCGAAGGAAAACCGGAGCATGAGCGCGGCCGACAGAATCTGTGCGATCGGGTTGGCGATCCCCGTGCCCGCAATGTCCGGCGCCGTGCCTCCCGCCGGCTCGTAGAGTCCGAATGCGCCCTCTGCCAGGCTCGCCGAGGGCAGCAGTCCCATCGAGCCCGTCAGCATGGCACACTCATCGGACAGGATGTCGCCGAACATGTTTCCGCAGAGCATCACGTCGAACTGATGCGGGTTCTTCACCAGCTGCATGGCCGCGTTGTCGACGTACATGTGCGACAGCGTCACGTCCGGGTACGCTTTCCCGACGGCCGTCACGATCTCGCGCCAGAACACCATGCTCGTGAGAACGTTCGCCTTGTCGATTGACACAACGCGCTTCCTGCGCGTCCGTGCGGCCTGAAACGCCTTGTGCGCGATTCGTTCGACTTGCTTCCGTGAATACTCCTTAGTGTCCCAGGCGCGCTCATCGGGTCCGCTGCCCTCGCGGCCCTTCGCCGACGGGCGTTGCGCGAAGTAGGCGCCCCCCGTCAACTCGCGCACGACCAGAATGTCAAAGCCGTCGCCAACGATGTCGGGGCGAAGCGGACAGGCTGGCGCCAGCGCCTTGTACACGCGTGCCGGGCGCAGGTTGCAGTAGAGATCGAAGTGCTTGCGGAGCGGCAGCAGCGAAGCGCGTTCCGGCTGTCTCTCTGGCGGGAGCGACTCCCACTTCGGACCACCGACCGCACCGAAGAGAATCGCCTGGCTTTGTTCGCACGCCTTCAAGGTGGCCGGCGGGAGCGCCTCGCCATGGCGATCGATCGCGATGCCGCCGACGTCCATCGGCCGCCACGTCACGGCGAATCCGAACTGCCGGCCCGCAGCATCGACGACGCGGACCGCCTGGTCCATGACTTCAGGGCCGATGCCGTCGCCAGGGAGGACCGCAACTTCAAGGGTTCGGGGCTTCACGGGTTTAGGGGGTTCGTGGGTTCGAGGGTTCGTGGGTTCCAGGCGCCGCGGGTTGGTCGCTCGCTACTTGTTGACGGCGGCGCCATACTCGGCGTCGCTCACCTTGCCGCCCCATTTGGTCGTGCCGAAGCTCACAGCGACCTGCGTGAGCGGGCTGTTCGGCAACGCGCCGTGCCAGTGCTCCACGCCTGGGGCGGTGACGTAGGTCTGCGCCGGGCTGAACTCCTTGCCTGTTCCACCGCGCTCCATCACGCGCAGACGCCCCTTCTCGACGATGATCGTCTGACCGCCCGCGTGGCTGTGCCAGTTCGTGCGGGCATAGGGATCAAACGTATAACGAATGACGCGAATGTCGTCCGTCGAATGAGGCGTGACCTTACCCGTGAAGTTGGCCGGATCGGGAGCTGCCGGCGCGCTGCCTTGCTGAGCCGCCACCTCCGTCCACACGATCGACAACGCTCCGACCGCGACCAGCGTGACGAGCATCAAGCATCTCTTCATGGGAACACCCTTTCAGCTCTCAGCCCTCGGCTACCAGCCTTGGCTCTCTGCTGCTCTCGAGGCCGGCTCTCTAGCCTACGTCAAGTCCCATGGTTTCCGGTGCCGAAAGACGCGGCTGGTACAATGCCGCCTTCGCTCTCTCCCGTGAGGCTCTGTGGCAAAGCGCAAGAAAGACATCCCGTCCCTGTTCGACGCCATCGAATCGGCTCCGTCGACCGAGAGCGGGAACGGTGGCCAGGCAGCGATCCGTTCCGGGCTCTTGACTGGCGGCGCTGCCGGCAGTGGCGGACCCGGCAGCATTGAGAACGTCGCGCTCCACGAAGCCGCGCAAGCGCGCTATCTCAACTACGCGTTGTCGGTCATCACGGCGCGCGCACTGCCCGACGTGCGCGATGGGCTGAAGCCGGTGCAACGCCGCATCCTCTTCTCGATGTGGCAAAAGAACCTGACCGCCGATGCCAAGCACCGCAAATGCGCCACCGTTGTCGGCGACGTGATGGGCAATTTTCATCCGCACGGCGACGCAGCGCTCTATGAGACGCTCGTCCGCATGGCGCAGCCGTTTTCACTGCGCTACCCGCTCATCGACGGCTCCGGCAACTTTGGATCGCTCGACGGCGACGGCGCCGCGGCCATGCGATACACGGAGTGCCGCCTCGCGCGCATCAGCGAAGAGATGCTGCTCGAGATCGATCAGGCGACGGTCTACTTCCGCCCGAACTACGACGGTACCAAAACGGAGCCAGTGGTCCTGCCCGCGCGGATTCCGAACCTTCTCGTCAACGGCACCACAGGTATCGCAGTCGGCATGGCGACGAACGTGCCGCCGCACAACCTGGGAGAAGTCTGCGTGGCCTTGGTAAAGCTGCTCGACAACGAGGACATCACCAACGCGCAACTGTGCCGATCCGTCAAGGGGCCCGACTTCCCCACCGGTGGGCAGATCGTCAATTCAGCCGATGAGCTCAAGGAGATCTACCGGACGGGCTCGGGTTCGATTCGGCTGCGCGGCACCTGGGACATCGGGCCAGAGACGCGCTCCACGAAGACGATCTACATCGACAGCGTACCGTACACGGTCAACAAGGCTCAGCTCTGCGAGCGCATCGCCGAGATCATCGAGGGGCGTAAGCTGCCCCAGCTCCTGGACGTGAAAGACCTCTCGACCGAGGACGTCCGGATCGCGCTGGAACTGAAGAAGGACGCCGACGAGAAGATGATCATGGCGTACCTCTTCAAGCACACGCCGCTCCAAATCAACTTCGCCGTCAACCTAACCTGCCTCGTGCCGGTTGAGCAGAACCCCGAAGTGGGACGTCCCGAGCGGCTGGACCTCAAGCAGATCCTGTGGCACTTCCTCCATTTCCGGCTCGATGTCGTCACGAAGAGGCTCGAACACGAGCTCGCCGCGCTGAGTAAGCGCATTCACATCCTGGACGGATTCGAGAAGGTCTTCGACGCGCTGGACGAGATCATCAAGATCATCCGGAAGTCCGACGGCAAGGCCGACGCCGCCCAGGCCATCATGAAGCGGTTCGGCCTGGACACCGAGCAGACGGACGCCATCCTGGAGCTGAAGATCTATCGCCTGGCACGGCTCGAGATCCTGATCATCCGCAACGAACTGGCCGACAAACGGAAGCGGGCGCGCCAGATCACCGCGCTCCTCAAAGATGAACCGGGACGCTGGGGCGTGGTCCGCAAGGAGATCGAAGAGGTCCAGCAGAAGTACGGCGACAAGCGCCGGACCCTCATCGCGACCGACAGCGGCGAGCCCGAGTACTCCGCCGACGACTTCATCGTCGAAGAGGACGGCGTCGTCATCATCTCGAGAGATGGCTGGGTGAAGCGGCAGAAGGAGGTCAAGGATCTGTCGACCACGCGGCTTCGGGAGGGTGATTCCGTGCTGGCCGCGCTGACGGGCAGTACACGCGCGACCTGCGTCTTCTTCAGCAACTTCGGCGTGGCCTACACCTGCCGGATCGTGGACGTACCCGCTTCGACGGGTTACGGCGAGCCGATTCAGCGTCTCTTCAAGCTCAAGGACGGCGAGCGGATTGTCGCGGCGCTCTCATTGGATTCGCGAGCCATCGGTGACATCAAGCCGAGATCGAAGAAGGACAGCGACGAAGTGGATCCGGCACTGGTGCACGCGGTGGCCGTGTCGAGCGATGGGTACGCACTTCGCTTCGGGCTGGAGTCGTTCGTGGAGCCGAGCACGCGCGCCGGTCGCCGTTATGCCAAGCCCGCGGACGGCGCGGAGATCGTCGGTGTCGCCGCGGTCGGCGGCAAGGAAGCGATCATCGCGGCCACAGCCGACGCGAGGGGCCTCCTCTGCCGCGCCCACGATGTGAACTACCTCGCCGGTCCAGGCCGAGGCGTGATCCTGATTAAGCTCGTCGGCGGCGAGGACCGTGTGATCGGCTTCATCGCGTCCAAGGGAGACCGAGACCTGCTCACCGTCGAGACGACGCGGGGAGGGGAGCAGACGATCAGCACGGCCAAATACGAGGTGACCGGCCGTGGCGGAAAGGGGCGTGAGCTCCTGCAGCGTGGCGGCTTCGCACGTGTCATCTGGCCGCTGCCGGTGCTGCCGGAACCGTTCGAACAGAACTAACGGCGACGCCCGTCACGCTGTCCCGCTGAATACCCAGGCCTCAAGATAGGCCCGGACGTGAGGCAGGAGCGGCAGCCGCACCGCCTCATCCCGGCTCACCCAGTCGCCCCAGACGACTTCGCGGTGGTTGACCCGCGGACACGACGCCGCATCGACACGTGTCTCGAAGATCGTGACGACATCCTGTCGAAACTCGAACGGAACGGTCCCGTGCCACGCGGGAGCGAGGTCTGCCGGATCGACCTCGATGCCGGCCTCCTCCCGCAGCTCACGGACGGCGGCATCCCGCTCCGGCTCCCCCGGCCGGACGAAGCCCCCGGGCAAGCTGAGCGCCGCCCGGTACGACGTGCGGACCAGAAGGACGCGATCGCGGTGCCACAGCGCGACGAGCACGCCGATGGTCCGCGGCCGCCGCAGCCACCACCAGACCAGCGCCAGGCGGTAGGCGCCGCGATAGACGATGCGAACGAACGCATCGGCCAGCCCGGGTGTCCTGCCGTGGACCTCCGGCGGTGGAACTTCTCGTTGGGTGGCGGTCAATCTGCGCTACAATAGCAATGCGTCGGCGTCTGGTCAGGAACTCGACCGCTGCGAATACCGAGGCTGGCAGGGGCCAGCCGCTGTCGCTCGAGCAACCCAACCGTGCAGCATGCTGCTGCCGTCCGAGCGTTGATTCCACATTACATAGGATTGCCGTTTGGCACACCAAGAACGCGTCAACATCGCGGTCTTCATCGATTTCGACAACATCGAAATCGGCGTGAAGACCACCCTCAACGAACACTTCGACATCGGGACGATTCTCGAGGCACTCAAGGAGCGCGGCGAGGTCGTCACCAAAATCGCTTACGCCGACTGGACTCGCGCCGGTGAGTACAGCCGCGCCCTGACCCAGCACGCCATCCGACTCGTGCAGCGGAACCTCACGCCGGGTGGGGACAAGAATGGCGCCGATATCAACCTGGCCTTGGACGCCCTCGAGATGGCGTTCACGCACCCCCACATCAATGCGTACGTCATCGTCGGCGGGGACAGCGATTTTCTCTCACTCGTCGAGAAGCTCAAGCAGTACGACAAGAAGGTCTTCGTCGTCGGCGGCCGATCGTTCACGAGCGTGATTCTCCAGCGTAACTGCCACGAGTTCATCGCGTACGAGAACCTGGTACGCAGGCCCACGCCGCGCAGCGGCGGTCGGCCGATGGTGCCGGCGACGGCGACGGCTCCAACCTCCCAGGCTTTCCCGATCGTCCGACGCGCGCTCAAGATCCTGGCTGACCGCGAGGTTTCACCGCAGACGGGACTGCTCAAAAGCACGTTGCTCCAGCTCGACTCGACCTTCTCCGAACGCAGCTACGGCGCATCGTCATTCCTCGATTTCACCGAGAAGTTGCAGCAAGCAGGCCTCGTTCAACTCAAGCACTCCGGCCGCAGCGTGATGGTGGAGCTGAATCCGGCCTTCCCCGTGGAGGACAGTGAGGCCATGACGACCGCACTGCCACCGATGGCGATGTCGACGCCGGCAGAGGACGGAGACGGCGCGTCAGCGGAACACGAGGGCGCCACGGCTGTGCCGTCGTCGACGTCGATGGGCGACCCGTCGTACGGTGGCTATCGAGCGCCGCAACAAAGCGGACAGCCCCAAGGGCCCATCGTGCAGATCGGCGACAACGCGGAAGGGGTGAAGGTGGCGGCGCAGCTGATGGCTGCGGCCGTCAACGCGCGCTGGCCGATGTACCTCCGCAACGTCAAGCAGATCCTGCGTGCGGGCGGTTTCGACGAGCGCCGCTACGGGTTCGGCGGGCTCATCGATCTCCTTCGGGCCTGCCAGCGTGATGGGCTCGTGCGCATGGAGCGAGATCGCCGCGGCGGACTCCGCGTGTTCCAGAGCTCCGGCCTCAGTCGTCCGGTCGCACAGCGGGCCGAAGGCGTTGACACGCGTCACCGTGACGTCGATCAGGAAGCGCCGCCGCCGGACGAGGACGATCAGCGCGCATTCATTCAGCCGCTCGAGCCGGTACGGACCGTCGAGATTATCGACGTCGAGGAGTCCGACGTAATCGACGCCCAGCCGGTGTCGGTCGTGGACACGACCGCGGAGCTCCTCGGTCGGGCCAAGCCGAAGAAGCCGCGCGGACGGACGACGAGCGCACACGCGGCGTCTGGCAACGAGGCGCCGGCGTCGCGCGGCACGCGCAAGACCGCCAGCGGCACGCGCCGCAGTGGAGCGGCCAAGCGCCCGCGCTCCCGCAAACCGTCGGCAGACAGCTAACACTCGTCCGTCGACGATCGAGTGGAGTGGCACGAGTGGATGCGGGGTCAGCAGGGTGGTGCGCCAGGAACGACCGGAACGGTTGACGGCACATCCGTCGAAACCGGCATTTCTGTGGCGACCGTATGTGCGGGCGGGCTCTCGGTGAGCCCTTGACCCTCCGACCTGGCCCCGCCAGGGGCGATTCGGCGGGCCAGCTGAGTCGCGAGGCTCCTACTCCTGCTCCCCGCCGGGCTCAACACGGGTGACTAGGCCGTTCTCGGCGCCGCTGGCTACGAAGCGGAAGAACACCGGCTTCTCGTGGCGCAGCAGGTCGATCACATTGGCGAAGTCGTCGAGGTGGTAGTGCACGTTGGCCTGGCCGTTCGGCGCCAGAAAGTCTTGCGGCAACGTTGTGCCATTGGGAAGGAAGACGCACTGACCCAAGACCGTGTGTCTAGGCTAGGGCTTGTCGATGTAGGTCATCCACTGCTTGACGAGCGCGGCTTGTTGGCCCGTCGCACCCTTCAAGTAGGCGTCGGCGTACTTCTTCGCGAGCATGCGATCTTCGGCCCGCGAGTGCGCCGTCGCACCGACCACGCGCAAATGATAAATCCACTCGACGGCGAGCGCCAACGCATCGCGGTCCGTCGGGTTCGCCGCCAAGTGCCGCTCCATCATGCGTACGGCCTCCCGTCCCTGACCAAACACCGCATAGGTCAATGCCAACGGCTTCGCGAATCGCGCGTCGGTCGGCCACTGGGCCACGGCCTCCTCGAGGATCGGCCGCGCCTGCGCGAGCTCTCGCGATCGGAGCAACGTGTCACCCAACCACACGAACAGGTCCGGCACATCCGAACCACCCACGAGCGCCGTTTGCCACGCACCTGCCGCAGCATCGTCCTGGCCGGCCTCCGCGTACACCGCAGCCAGATAGTTCAAGAATGCGGTGCTGTCGCCGTCCACCGAGACTCCGGACTTGAGGGTTTGCTCGGCCCGCGGCAGATCACCGCTGGCGAGCGCCGCAATCGCTTGATCGAAGACCGGCAGTGCCGCTGGCGCGACGCGTTCGCGGAAACGCTTCAACACCGGAGGCGCCAATACGGCGGTCTTGCTGAACAGCCGCACGAACATCGCCTCGGTCACGGGCAGATACAGATCGGAGAGCCGCATCGACGAGAGATCCACGCTGCCAGCGGACGTCATCAGCACGGGCGGCGCCGCCACTTCGAATCCACGCGTCAGCGTCTTGACCACCTGCGGCATGTCCGTTGACGCATCCGACACCACAGCGCGAACGACGTAGCGACCGGGTGGAAGCTGCCGCGTCAGCAGGAGCTCGCTGAAGACCGTGCGTCGATCGTTCATCTTGTGGGGTGTCGCGACGCGCTCGACCAGCGCAGGACCCTCTGGCGACGCTGCCAGCTCGAACCGCGCCTTCAGCTTTTCGAGCTCGTTGCCGTAGACCTCCATATAGCCTTGGACACTGCCAAACGAGATGAGGTGGCTGACGGTCGGGTACTGGATGTCTCGTGCGTCCACCGGGCCGCCGACAATCAGGTCGCTGAAGCTGATGCCCTCGGTTTCCGCCACGCTCGCTCGGAAGTTGTGCTCGACGGAACCGATCTTGTCGCCGTCTGCGGCGGCCAACTTGAAGGTATAGTCTCCGGGTGGAAGGCTTGCGCCTGTCACATACTGCAGCGGGGACGGAACGCCACGCATGATCGGCGGAAGCGGGGCGTCGACGGTTCGAGAGTCGACCACCCGTCCTTCCGCATCGGCGATGTAGTACGCCAGCGCCACGCGCGACGATTCCGTGTGACCAGATCCGATGTCCGTGTGAATCAGCAACTGGACCCGACCCCGCTCGGGTCCGAGGAGCGAGAACGCAGCCGTCTTGAGCGAGAGTCCCGCTAGCGGCAACGGCGTGCTGAGCGCTCCAGCCACCGCCTGGCGGGGCGTGTGCATCTCTGGATCGCCGCTGTCGTCCTTCAAGATCCGACGAAAGCGCACCGTTACCCCTTTGCGCGACACCTCCACCCGGATGGGATGAGGCGCGCCGTTCTTGTCCGTCGGAGCCGCTTCGACGCCCACCATGTAGTAGCCAGAGAGCTCGGACTCTATCCGCTCGAACACGCCGGTGCCCGAACCGACGATATTCAGGCTGACGCCTCGCGCCGCGGAGGCAAGCGAGGCCATAGAGTCGACGAGCATCATCTGGTCGAACGCCGGCATCGCCGGCAGCCTGGGATCCGCGATGTCGAACAGCTGGTTGTCGAGGCGCAAGGCGTAAATACTGGTCCGCGCGAGACCGGCCAGCGCGCCGATCTCGTTCACAGTCGCTCGCTGATCGTCGACAGGAAAGCCCTCGGAGACGAAGATCATCGTCTTCGGGGCGTCGATGCGCGCCAGCCCGCGCAGCAATGTCCGAAGCGTGGACAACGTGAGCTGCCCGTTCATCTGGGCGTCGGTCGACATGAGCGTCGCCTGCGCCATGATCTGACCGCGGCACTGATCGAGCTCGAAAGGCGAGCCGGCGCCGACACACTCGCGCGACAGCACGCGATCCAGGGCGCCGAACATGCCACGGACGATGTCCATCGCCTCGTTCTGGGCGATGTCGAGGTCGAACGTCTGGAACTGCCGATTCGTGCCCGACATCCGCGAGATTGCGCGTTTGACGCGCTCGCGATCCGCCGTGAAGCCAGTGGACGCGTTCCCCGGTCCGATGGCCACCGCGGCAATGCGATCCGCGGGTTGCAGCCGGTCGATAAACTCGAACACCGCGCGCTGAATTGACTGCGTCGCGCCAAAGCGGATGTTCGGCTGGTCGACGACGATCAGAAAGAGCCGCCCCCCCGAGAGGGATTCATTGGTCGTGTAGCCGTCGGGTGGGGGCGGCGGCGGCGGTCCAGTCAGCATGACCAACGGCGTCCAGTCTGCGGTCACCACGCGGCGTCGCACGTTGTCGATGCGGACCGTGAACTCCTCGGGCTTGAGGTCGAGAATGGGCCGGTCAGCGTTGTCGACGACCGTCACGTCGATCGACGTGACGTCCACCGACGAACGGAAGCGAGGCGTGTCGGCCTGCTGTTGCGCCCACGTTGTCAGCGGCCGAGAGAGCACGGCTGCGACGAGCGTCAGGATCGCTGTGATGCCCGTCCGACCCGACATGTCACTTCTGTGGCATGGCGCGATACCCCTGTCGCGCACGGATATTGAGCGGTTGGCCCTCGATCTCGACCCTGATCTCGTGCCACGCATCATCCCGCATGGTGTAGGCGGGCTGATACCCGATGAGGTACTGATTCGACAGCTCGTCGAGCAACTCTTCGAAGGCGCCCTGCAAGGCGTCGATGTTGTCGGTGGTGAACACGCGACCGCCTGTCGGGACCGTCAGTCGCTGCATGACCTTTCGCAGGTAGTCGTGCGTGACGCCGCGGCCCTGTCCAATCATGTACAACGTCACATCTCTCGCCTGCAGCCGACGCTCCACGTCGTCCAACGTGACGTGACTCCCCTGATCCTCGCCGTCGGTGAACACCACCAGAGCACGGCGACCGGTCTGCCGGCCGAGCATCTCGATGCCGCGGATGATGACGTCATAGAGCGCCGTCGCCCCCCAGGGCGCCAGACGATCCACCGCGCGCACGCGTTCGGCAGGATCGGTCGATCGGCGCGTCAGCGTGAACACGGAATCGTTGAAGCCGAGCAGCGTTACCTGATTGCCGATGGGCACTGCCTCCAGGAAGTTGCGGACCGTGCGCTTCAATCGCGGCATCGCCGCCGTCATGCTGCCGCTGATGTCCACGGCGACGACGAGCTCGAGCGGGACATCCTCGGAGGCGAAGTAACCGATGGTCTGCAGCTGCCCATCCTCGTAGACCCGGAACGACTGCTGAGGGATTCCTGGGACGAACTTCCCTTTGTCGTTGGTGACAGTCACGGTGACTTGGACAGCGTCCACCTCGACTCTGTCCGCATACGCGAGGCCCTTCGTCCGAAGCGTCCGCACCACTCGGCCGCCGCCCTCGAGTGTCGCGACCACCCGCACTTGGTGAGCGACGACGTCGCGGCCTGCGTCCCACTCGCACTCGAAGGGCGCCGCACCGAACTCACAGACCTGACGGCCGTCGATGTAGAACGCCACGCCGGTGACGCCATCCGACGGTTGCACGGTGGCGCGTACCCGCGTAGAGCCGCTGACGAACTGCGACGTGTCAGGTGACAGGATCTGAATCCTGGGCGTCGAGACGGGCGCCGCGGCGGCCGGACTCGGCAGGCCATCCGGGGACGGAGCGGTCACCGGGGACTGCGCCGACGGCGACACGCCGAGCGCGAGCGCCACCGCTGTGACTGCTGCCCATCGCCCATTCGTCACGTGTCTACGGCTCCCTGTTGTCCTCGTCTGGCACCAGCACGCCGCCCACCGACGCTGCGGCCGCGACGTAGTCCTCGACGCGCTCGCGCGAGAGCGTTCGTGCCGCCCTCGAGAGCGCCCACCAGTCTCCCCCATCCAGTGGGGACGCGTCTTCAATGAAATCTTGGATCGCCGCCGCCAACACTGGCTTCGCGAGCCGGGCAGGTAGTCGGAGCTCGCTCAGGGCGGCGGCGATGCGGATGTTCAGATCCGAGACGGAGGCGGCCGCCAGGGAGAGCTGTGGTCGGCCAATCAGCAGCGGCCACGCCGATGGAAGCACGACCTGGGTGCACAGACAGCCCGACAACGGCAGGGCCATTGAGCCCCAGGGCGCGAGCTGGCTGGGGGGCGGACCCCCGCCGAGCTGTACGAGCTCGGTGAGCGAGAACTGCTCAGCCAGGCGTGACGAAGCGTCGGTCGCCATGAACCGCAGGGAGCGGCGCCTCAGACCGTCGAATCTCAGCGTGGTCGCAAAACGCTCGAGCTGCTGGGCATCCGCCGCGGCCGCTTCAACACGTCTGCCGCCGCGCGCCAACGCCGCGGCGATTGCGTCGCGCGCGTCGTCGCGAAGATCGCCAGTTCTCATCAAGGCCAGCCCGATCGCAAAGCCGTCGCGATCAATCGACGGGATCCGCGGCACCGCGCCCAATCGATCGGAATTGAGGCGCGTGAGCGCGAGGCGCGCGAGTGCGACGTCCAGACCGAGGGCCGACCCGGTCACGTGCCAGGCCACGCCGGGTTGAAAGTCCTGTCTCGGCACCGCCCACGGGAGTCGGTTGCGCGTGTTGGTGTCGAGCCGACCGAAGCCGAAGTCGTGTCGCAGGGCGCCGTTGCGACTGAGCAGCACAGGCCCGTCAGGATCGCCGAGGTCGACGGCGTACGCGAGATCAAGGAGCGCTTCCCCCGTCGTGATGTCGACCAGCTCGTGAAGAACGGACGCCTCTCGGCTGGCGCGACGCGGATCGTGGGCGCGAATCGCCTGATCCAGATCCGCCACAATTATCTCAACTGATTCGCGCAGGGGCCTCGGCGCACTGATTCCCGAGGCCGCCACATCAGCCGCCGTGAGCGATATCTGAAGTTCGGCGGCCCGCACGTTCAGCACGTGCTGGAGTCGACGCTGCGCGGCAACGACGTCGTCCTGATCGAGGGAGCTGCGACCGAGCGCGGTTGCCACGTGCTCCAATGTGGTCGCCAGGTCGAGCGTCGGTCCGCCCTGTCGCTCGCGTACCACGTGCAGACGCCTCAGTTCGGCGGCCGAGAAATCGAGGCGATAACGCTCCCCTTCCCACTCCACCCGGGGCGCATGGGCGCCGGGCGAGGGACCGGCCAACGCCATCAAGACGCTGGTATCGAGGTCCGTCGAGGACGGAAGCCGAGGCGCGAGCTCCCGCTCGATCCATCGTGCCATCCCACCCCCGTAGCGCTGGTCGGTCAGCGGGACCGCGAACAGCGATCGGATCAACGACTCCGATACGCGTCGGTCCAGCGAACCGCTCAGCGTCATTTTCGAGACGAGCGCGAGCGCCGACTGGAGCTGGGCCATCACCCAGTAGCCACGGTTGGTATCGTGGACCTCCAGGCTGCTGGCCCGCTGCGACACGAACGCGTAGAGCGAGGGGGCTCGAAGCCCCATGCGCTCCAGGGTCAGCATCAACATCTTCTGGCGTGGAAACGCGCGGACTGCCAAGATGGCGTCGCTTCGTGCCGACTCGGCCTCGGACCCGAATACGCGTTGAGCAAACGACAGCTGATCGACCCGATCGCCGCGCTCGAACATGTTGCCGCTGCCCGCCAGTTCGGTCAGCCAGGCTGCGTCGACCTCTCCACTCGGCCGCCCCGACGCGGCAGCCGGACTCGCCTCAGGCCCCGACACGGACCACACCTCACTCCAGAACGCGCGGTCGGCGGGGGCCAGCGGCCTCCCCTCGCCGCTGACCCGCAGCCTCGTGAGCAGCAGCGCAAAGTCGTGGAGTGGTCGAGTGAAGGGAAACGAGTCGAGCTTCCATTCACCGTACAGCGAGCCAGTGGCCGTGGCGAGCGCGCGCAAGCGCTCGATGCGAGCCGCGGCGTCGCGGGTGTCCGGACCGAGCACGAATCGAGTCGTCGGTGGTTCCACCGAGGCGACCGTGCCGAACAGGTACGCGAGTCGCCCTCCGGTCGGCGGCAGGAACATCTGACGAATAAAGCGATCCGGGGCGCCCACCGGCGCACCGATCACCGCCTCCCACACTTCGCGATCGGATTCGCGACCGGGCGTGACGATGCGCCCGTCTCGCACACGAAGAGCAGAGGCGAAGGCGGCAAACGGGGCGGACCCGCGCTCATAGAGATCGGTCACGAGCGAGGGTGCCTGAGCCACGTACGCGAGTATGTCGTCGTCGAGGCTCGAGAGACCTGTCGCGAGGAGCGCCGCGCGTCGATCCGTCACGATCGTGACGAGTAGCTGGTCGAGCGACACGGATCGCTTGAAGACGGCGGTGCTCCAGCGCTCCGCGTCCAAGGGCACGACGACTGTGTCGCCCGCCGACGGCGCCGCCGGCGCCTGACGACGCAACTGCTCGAGCAGCGCCATCCTCTCGTCCGATCCGATGTGAAGCAGGCGGACGAAGTCAGGGAGGAATCGAACGCGATCGGTGGAAGGTTCGAGTCCGAGCGTACGCGCCACCGCGAGCGCCGGAGCGGGCACCGGGGCCAGCACGGTCCCCGGGGGGGCGGCGGCAGTGAGCGGCGCAACGAATGCCGCTACAATCGTCAAGCATACGAACCAGGTGCGCGACATCTCGATCCAGGTCCTGGCCTGAACCCGAAGGCGCGATTATTACACATGGCCTCCGCCACCTACACGGCGAAAGACATCACGGTTCTCGAAGGGTTGGAGCCGGTCCGCAAGCGGCCGGGCATGTATATCGGCGGCGTCGGCTCAGCCGGTCTCCACCACCTGGTCTGGGAAATCCTGGACAACGCGATCGACGAGGCGATGAACGGCTACGCCTCGAACATACGGGTCACTCTGCACACGGATGGCTCATCCATCACGGTCGAGGACGACGGCCGCGGGATCCCGGTCGACAAGCACCCGAAGACCAAACAGAGCGCGCTGGAGGTCATCTTCACCGTGCTCCATGCCGGGGGGAAGTTCGAGCCGGGCAACTACAAGACGGCAGGCGGCCTGCACGGCGTCGGCGCGAGCGTCGTCAACGCGCTGTCGAAAGAGCTCATCGCGACGGTCAAGCGCGATGGCACGCAGTGGGAGATGCGCTTCAAGCAAGGCAAGCCGGTCGCAGGGCTCAAGAAGCTCGGCCCGGCGCGCGGAACCGGCACCTCGGTGTACTTCCATCCGGATGCCGCCATCTTCCCGAAGATCGAGTTCGACCCCGCGATCATCCGCGAGCGCCTGGAGGTGGCGAGCTACCTGCACAAAGGCGTGAAGGTCGTCTTCGAGGACGAGACCACGAAGACGAAGACGGTCTTCGAGCACGCCGAAGGGATCGCCGACTATCAGAAGGCCATCGTGGCCGCACGTGGCGCCAAGGCCGTCCACGAGACGCCGTTCGTGCTCTCAAAGGACGAGGGCCTTCGCCTCGATCTCACCCTGCAGTGGACCGAGGCCACAGACGAGCACCTTCGGTCCTACGTGAACGGCATCCCCACCGGATCGGGCGGCACGCACGAGAACGGGCTGCGCGCCGGTCTGGGCAAGGCCGTTCGCAACTTCATCGAGACCCACAGCCTGTCGCCCAAGGGCGTGACGATCACGGCCGAAGACATTCGCGAAGGGCTGACTGGCATCCTAAGCCTCTTCATTCAGGAGCCGCAGTTCCAAGGTCAGACCAAGGATCGGCTGAACAACCCCGAGCTCGTCTCAGCGGTGGACGGCGTGATCCGGCCGGCCCTCGAGCATTGGCTCAATCACAACATCAGCGTCGCCGAGTCGATCGTCGCGCGCATCATCCTCGCCGCGCGCGCGCGCGAGGCAAGCCGTGCGGCGCAAGCCGAGGTGTCTCGCAAGAGCGCGACGTCAACGCGACTCAACTTGCCGGGCAAGCTCAGTGACTGCACGAATCCGTCCAGCGAAGGCAGCGAGCTCTTCATCGTCGAGGGTGACTCGGCGGGCGGGTCGGCCAAGCAAGGTCGCGATCGCGCGCGCCAAGCCATTCTGCCGCTGCGCGGGAAGGTGTTGAACACGGAGAGCGCGTCGCTGGCCAAGGTGCTCGAGAACAAAGAGCTGTCGGATCTCGTGACGGCGATTGGCTGCGGCCTCGGCAAGAACTTCGAGCTCGATAAACTGCGGTACGGGAAGATCATCATCCTGGCCGACGCGGACTCGGACGGCAATCACATCGCCACACTGCTCCTCACGTTCATCTACCGCCATCTGCCGCAGTTGATGGCGAGTGGAAGGGTGTACCTGGCGCAGCCGCCCCTCTACCGCATCGACATCGGCAAGGAAACCTTCTGGGCGCTCGACGATGCGCACAAGGAAGCTATTCTGAAGCAACGTGGCAACGGTCGCGGGACGCCGGAGATCACGCGATTCAAGGGGCTCGGCGAGATGATGCCTAAGGTGCTCTGGGACACCACGCTCAACCCGCGCACGCGGCGTCTGTTGAGGGTGGAGGTGGCTGATCAAATCGCCACCGATCGCGTCATCAACGAGCTGATGGGGAAGGACGCGTCCGCTCGGTTCCGGTTCATCATGGAACGCGCCGACGAAGCGCAGGAGCTGGATGTGTAGGGCGGGTCGCGTGGCCTACCCGGCTCACCAGGCCTGGCGGGCCTCACCGCAAGAGAGCCCGCAACCCCCGCACGAGCCTCCCGATTCCTTCCTCGACCGTGGCTTTCTGCAGCGCCCCGTACGCGACGCGGAAGTAGCAGCCATCGGTCATGCCGAACGCAGTGCCGGGAATCACTGCCACTCTGTGCTGTTTGATCAGCCGCTCGTTGACGGCGACCGGATCCGCGGTGGTTTCGACTTTCGTGAGGCAGTAGAACGCGCCGTCGGCTGCCGGCACATGTGCGAGCGGGGCGAGCGCGGACAGCTCGCCGAGCACGATGTCGCGGATGGAAGCGAGCTCCCGGACATGTGGCTCGCAGTACGCGCGCCCGACCTCCATTGCGGCGAGCGCCGCCACCTGCGAGACGATCGTCGGACAGATGAGAATCGTGTCCTGGCTCTTCATCATCGCCGAGAAGAGCCGCTGGGGATACGCCACGTAGCCAATGCGCCAGCCGGCGAAGCCATACGCCTTCGAGAGCGAGTAGATCGCGATCGTATGCGCGGCCGCGCCGGCAAATGACGCCGGCGACACGTGCCGCGCATCGCCGTACGTGAAGTACTCGTACGTTTCGTCGCTGATGTGAAAGAGTCCGCGTTCCCCACACCACTGGTTCAGTGCGCGCAGCGAACTCTCGCCGAGAACAGCGCCGCTCGGGTTGTTCGGCGACACGGTCACGACGGCTCGCGTGCGAGGCGTGACGGCGGCACGGATGGCGTCGAGATCGAGCTGATACCTGGCGTCGGTTCGCACAGGAACCGTGCGACAGCCAGCCATCCCAATCGCCATCTCGTGGTTGAAGTAGAACGGCGCGGGCACGATGATGTCATCGCCGGGAGCGGTCACGGCGAGGACGGCATGCATGAACGCCATGTTGGCGCCGGCCGTGACCATGACCGCCAAACCGTCCGCCACGTCGATGCCGTTCTCCTCGTGGAGCTTGCGACCGATGCGGTCCAGGAGCGGGGTCAAACCGGCGCCGTCGCAATACTGGTTCAAGAGCCCATCGGACGCACGGTCCCGAACGGCACTGAGCGCCGCCGGAGGGGGGCCATAGTGCACCACGCCCTGACCGAGGGAAATCGTGCCCGGCGTTTCACGGATTAGCCGCCCCACAATCGGAATGATGGGCGATTGGACGGCATCCATCCGGGTGGCCGCCGTCTGGGGGGGGATCGGAGTGGTGCGCATGGTGGTTCCCACGGTTGTGTACGGGAGGGCGCTAGCCTATCCTTGCGGTGTGACACGCCGCCCGTCAGCGAGCCGGAGGTCTGCACGGCTCCCCGGACCCTCGGTCGCCTTCCTACTCGTCGCCCTGCTGGCGGCGCTCACGCTCGTCCCCCTTGTGGGCGGCGACCGAGTCAGCGCCGCGGCGAGCGTTCAATCGCCCGAACAGTTTATCGGGTTCAAGGTCGGAACGGACAACAAGCTCGTGCGCTGGGACCAGATGGTCGAGTACCTGCAGCACGTGGCCGCCGGGTCCGACCGCGTGCGCCTGCGTGAGCTCGGCAAGACCAACGGCGGGAACACGTTCATCGTCGCGGAGATCAGCGCGGCGGACACGATTCGAGGCCTCGACCGACACAAGCAGCTGGCGCGGAAGCTGTACTTCCAAGACGGCGAGCCGGCGGCGCGCGACCGCGACGACATCTTCCGTCGGGGCAAGATCGTGGTGCTCTTGACGTGCAGCATCCACGCGGATGAAGTCGGCCCAGCACAGATGTCGATCGAGCTGATCCATCAGCTCGCCACGAGCGACGCCCCGTCCATCAAGAAGATTCTCGACAACGTGATCTTCCTGCTCGTTCCGAGCGTCAATCCCGACGGTCAGATGATGATCACCGACTGGTTCAACAAGAACCTCGGGACGCCGTACGAAGGAAGCCCACTCCCATACCTCTACCACCCCTACAGCGGACACGACAACAACCGGGACATGTACATGCTCACGCAGAAGGAGAGTGAGTACATGGCCCGGCTCGCGTGGCACGACTGGTTCCCTGTCGTCTGGCTCGACGCACACCAGATGCAGATGACCGGGCCGCGGATCTTCGTGATGCCGGCCACCGATCCGATCAATCCGAACGTCCATCCGCTCATCTATCGCTGGAACGGCATCTTGGGGCAGTCTCAAGCCGCTGCGCTCGAGGCGGCAGGCAAGACCGGCATCATCTACAACTCGACGTACACCAACTTCTGGCAGGGGGCGCTGGCGTGGTCGGGCTGGTGGCACAACCAGATCGGTCTGCTCACGGAGGTCGCCAGTGTACGGATCGCCGCGCCCACGGTCCAGTTGCACGCACCGAGCGACCGGCTCGGTCCGCCTGAACCCTCCCGGGCGCCGCCACGATTCGACAGCGCACCGCTCATGCCGCCCACCGACACCCTAGCACGCACGGAGTATCCGCGCCCGTGGACCGGCGGTCGATGGACGCTGCGAGACATCGTCGATTACCAGCTCATCACGACGATGGCCATGCTCGAGACGGCCGCCGATCGGCGCGAGACCCTGCTGCGGCAGATCTACGAGGTGAACCGCAGCACGGTGGAAGACGCACGCCCGGGCGATGTGCGCGCCGTCGTGATCCCCGTCGAAGGCCAACACGATTCGCACGAGGTCGCTCATCTCGTCGATCGGATGATGCTCGGCGGCGTGGAGATCCATCGCGCCGACGCGCCATTCGAGGTAGAGGAGAAGTCGTTCGCGGCCGGCACATTCGTCGTCCCGCTGTCACAGGTGTTCGCGCGTTATGCGAAAGACCTACTCGAACCTCAGGTGTATCCGGAGGTCCGACGATCGTCCGAGGCGCAGCCTGAGCCGCCGTACGACGTCACGGCGTGGTCGCTCGGCATGAAGCTCGGCGTGAACGTCCAGTTCGTGCGCGCGCCATTACCAGATGGACTCAAGCTCACGCGCGTCAAGGGCTTGCCCCTGCCGATCGGTCGCGTGAACGGTCACGGATCCCAGTACGTCGTCGACTACGTCGGTGCGGACGCCGCCTTGGCGGTGAACCGCCTGTTGAAGGCGGGGGCCCGCGTGGCGTTCGAGCCACGCTCCCCGGCTGGTGCAGCGGGTGCTGCGTCACGGACGCGCGTCAGGATCGAGAACGTGTCACGCGAGGTCATCGACACGGTCGCTCGGGAGACCGGGCTCCTCGTCAGCGCTGGCACCCCACCCGAGACCAGCGGCGACACACCAGCACCGATCGGCGTCCGCGCGCCCCGCGTCGCAATCTACTCGCCCTGGACCGGAGGCAATATCGACGAAGGGTGGACGCGCTGGGTGCTCGAACGATACGAATTCGGCGTGACGGTGATTCACAACAAGGAGATTCGCGAGGGCGGGCTCCGGCAGCAGTTCGACGCGATCATCCTCCCTGATCAGGCGCCACGCGAGATGCTCGACGGTTTCGATACGCTGTCAGTGCGACCCGAGTATCGCGGCGGCATCGGCGCGATCGGCGTCGACAATCTCGATCGGTTCGTTGCCGAAGGCGGCACGCTTATCGCCATGGGTGCGGCCTGCGACCTCGTGATCGACCAGATGCAGATGCCCGTGCGGGACCTCAAGCGAAACATGCGCCGGGATCAACACTTCTCGCCGGGCTCGATCCTGCGCGTGCAGGTCGACACGACGCACCCCATCGGCTTCGGGATGGCCGCCGACACCTACGGCTTCTACGACAACAGCCCGTTTTTCGCGCTGGAGGGCCTGTCCGCCGATCGCAGCACGGTCGTGGCGCGCTACCCTACGCGTAACGTGCTTGCCTCCGGGTGGCTCAAGGGCGAGGAGCTCATGATCGGACGAGCGGCGGTCGTCTCGGTCGACGTGCGACCGGGTCACGTCGTCCTTTTCGGCCTCCGCCCCCAGCATCGCGCACAGACACACGCGACGTTCCCGATGCTGTTCAACGCGCTCTTCCACTCGACCGCGCGTGACAGAGCCGTCCTGACCAATCAGTGATCCGGATCTTCGTCACCGGCGGCACCTTCGACAAGGAGTACAACGAGCTCGATGGCACGCTGTTTTTCGAGGACACGCACATCCCGGAGATGCTGCGCCTGGGCCGCTGCCTCGTCGACGTCTCGGTCCGGACGCTCATGATGATCGACAGCCTCGAGATGACCGACTCCGATCGCGCGCTCATCGTCGAGCAGTGCCGTCAGGCGCCGGAATCGCGCATCGTGATCACACACGGCACGGACACGATGGTCGACACGGCACGGGCACTTGCCAAGGCGTTCCCCGTCGGCGGCTCGAAAACGATCGTGCTCGCGGGCGCGATGGTGCCGTACGCCTTCGGGAGCTCGGATGGGTTGTTCAATCTCGGCAGCGCGGTGTCGTTCGTGCAGACCCTGCCGGGCGGCGTCTACATCGCAATGAACGGTCGCTGGTTCGCGTGGAACCGCGTCCGCAAGAACAAGGACACGGGAACGTTTGCAGAGACCAACGACCAATGACCGATCGCATGGACTACTTCATCACGCAGTACGAGCTCGAGCAGGGCGCGCTGGAGATTCAGTACATCGAGGAGTACTTCGGTGAGTTTCCTCGAAAGAAGACAGCGGCCGAGATCGTGGACCGACTTCGCGGACGCCCGCACCTCATCCTGATGGCCACGGCGACGCTACCCCACGATCCGACCACGGTCGTGCCGGTGTCGTTCAAGGTCGCTCATGAGATCCGGGACGACGAGCAGGACCCCAAGCTCGCGGATCTGGTGACTCACCTGCGCGATGCCGTGCAGTTCGAGGGGCGAAGGATTCTGTACTCGTGGATCGGCGGAACGCGACGCGATTGGCGCGGCCAGGGCCACTTCCGCGCGCTGAGTGAACAGCAGGAGTTCTGGGCAATCGAGCAAGGGTTCGACGAGATCGTCGTCAAGACGAAGAACAGGTTCTACGAGATGCGCGGGACGCTCGACCACCTGCGCTTCGAGGTCATCAGGTACGAGCGCCATCAGACGGACAATGCCGAGTCGAAGGTCTACCTGAGCAAGCGGCTCATGCCTGAGCTCCTGACGCGCCACCGCGGTCGCTACACGGTCACGCAAGCCACACTGTAGTCATTGGACGTCACGGGTTCTTGCGCGCGATCTTCGACCAGGTGTCGCGAAGCGACACGGTTCGGTTGAAGATCAGCTCGCCAGATCGTGAGTCAGGGTCGACGCAGAAGTAGCCGAGTCGCTCGAACTGATAGCGCGACATCTCCTGTGCCTCTCGAAGGCTCTCTTCCGCCTGGCACGCCGTCAGGATCTGCAGCGACGTCGGATTCAAGTGGTCGAGGAACGTCTGCCCTTCCTGGGTCGCTTCGGCGTCCTCCACCGAGAACAACCGATCATAAAGGCGCACCCGCACCGGCAACGCATGTGCCGCTGACACCCAATGGAGCGTCGCTTTCACGCGCCGCCCGTCTGGAGCATCACCGCCTCGCGTGGCCGGATCGTACGTGCAGCGGAGCTCGATGACCTTGCCGCTCGCGTCCTTGACCACCCCCTGGCACTTGACGAAGTACGCGCAGCGCAGCCGGACTTCGCGCCCGGGGGCGAGGCGGAAGAACTTGTTCGGCGGGTCTTCCATGAAGTCGTCGCGCTCGACGTACAGCTCCCGTGAGAACGCGACCTTCCGCGTCCCGGCCGAGGGATCCTCCGGGTTGTTTATGACGTCAACTTCCTCGACCTGTCCCTCTGGGTAGTTCGTGATGACCACCTTCAAGGGGTCGAGCACCACCATCACGCGAGGAGCCCGCTTGTTCAGGTCTTCACGCACGCTGTGTTCGAGCTGTGCGACGTCGATCACGTTCTCTTTCTTCGCCATGCCGATGCGCGAGCAGAATCCGCGAATCGACTCGGGCGTGTAGCCGCGCCGCCGAAGACCGCTGATCGTGGGCATGCGGGGATCGTCCCACCCTGACACGTGCTTCTGCTGCACGAGCTGCAGCAGCTTGCGCTTGCTCATGACGGTGTAGTTCAGGTTCAAGCGCGCGAACTCGATTTGCTGCGGCCGTTCGCCCTCGATGAGATGCTCGACCAGCCAGTCGTAGAGCGGCCGGTGATCTTCGAACTCCAACGTGCACAGCGAGTGCGTAATTCCTTCGATCGCGTCGGAGAGGGGATGCGCGTAGTCGTACATCGGGTAGATGCACCAGGCGTCGCCGGTGCGATGGTGGCTCGCGTGGCGGATGCGATACAGCGCTGGATCGCGCATGTTGAGATTGGGTGACGCCATGTCGATCTTGGCGCGCAACACGTGCGCGCCGTCAGGGAACTCGCCGGCTCGCATCCGCCCGAAGAGATCGAGGCTCTCCTCACTTGAACGGTCGCGATAAGGGCTGTTGCGACCTGGCTGGGTAAGTGTCCCGCGATATTCCCGGATTTGATCGGCCGTCAGACTATCGACATACGCGAGGCCCCGCTGGATGAGCGTGACCGCAAAGCCGTAGAGCTGCTCGAAGTAGTCGGAGGCGTAGAGCTCCGCATTCCACGTGAAACCGAGCCAGCGGACATCCTCCTTGATCGCCTCGACGTACTCGACGTCCTCCTTGGTCGGGTTGGTGTCATCCAACCGCAAGTTGCAGGTGCCGCGATACTCCAGCGCGACGCCGAAATTGAGGCAGATCGACTTCGCGTGGCCGATGTGCAGGTAACCGTTCGGCTCTGGCGGAAAGCGCGTGGCGATGTGTGTGTGTGCACCGGCCGCGAGATCATCGGTAATGATCTGACGGATGAAATCGAGCGGAGCACTCGCACCCCTGTCGGACTGGACGGCATTCGCCGGCGTCAACGGGCCCTCGGACTGATTCATGGTCAGCACCATTCTATCCAGTCGGGGCTTTGCCCCGAACGCCAACTCAGTCGCACGGGATCGCACGGCCCGCTCCAGTCGCCGCTCCCTCCAGGGCCCCAGGTCTCGCGGTGGCCCCTGGACGGTGACCAAAGGTCACAACCCCGCTTTGGCGAGGCTCGGCGAGGCACGCCGAACTGGTCGCGCGTCTTCACGGGGCCGCGAAGAAGGCGGCGGCCGGCCCTCAGGCCGATCGCGACGGCGAGACGCCCGTCGTCCTCACGGCGTCTAACGCACTAGAAACGGCCTCCAGAGTCTGTTGATGCGTCTCACCACCAAAACGTGGCTCCCCGTCCCACGCGACCTCGTCTTCGCGTTCTTCTCGTCCTCTGAGAACCTCGAATTCCTGACACCTGATTGGCTGCAGTTCGAGATTCTGTCCGAACGGCCCATCGCCATGCGGGCAGGCACGCTGATCGACTACCGCATCAGGCTTCACGGCGTGCCCCTGAAGTGGAGAACTGAGATCGCGGTCTGGGACCCACCACATGTGTTCGTGGACTCGCAGTTGCGGGGACCGTATCGGACTTGGATCCACACGCATCGATTCACCGAGCACGCAGCAGGAACTCTTGTCGAGGACGAGGTCGATTTCCGCGTTTTGGGCGGGCGCGTCATCGCTTGGCTCGTCGTACGTGACCTCAAGCGAATCTTCGCCCATCGCCACGAAGCGCTCCTGCGAGCATTCGACCTCCCGGTGTCCACGCCCGCCGAGATCCTGATTTCTGCGACGCAGCGCGGGCGACAGGCTTGACGCGCTTGCTATCGTTGACGCCGATGGCGTGGACCACTCTCGTCGGTGCGGAAGCGCTCGGCTCCAGGCTCGGACAACCGGATGTCGCGATCGTGGACTGTCGATTCCTCTTGAACGACACTGCATGGGGCGAGCGCGAGTACCGGCAGGCACATATCCCGGGCGCCGCGTACGCGCACCTCGACCGAGACCTGTCAGGCCAGAAAACTGGGCGTAACGGCCGGCATCCGCTTCCCGATCCAACGGCCCTCCGTCAGGTGCTGGGCCGGCTCGGCATCGGACCGGCGATGCAGGTCGTGGCCTACGACCAAGAGAGCGCGATGTACGCGAGCCGCCTCTGGTGGCTGCTGCGCTGGATGGGGCATCAGCAGGTTGCCGTGTTGGATGGCGGCTTCGCCGCCTGGCAGCAGCTGGGTGGCCCGACACGGGCGGGTGAAGAGCATGTGGTTCCGCACGTGTTCGACGGAACGCCAGACGTCGCGATGGTCGCCAGCCTCGAGGAGGTCGGCGAGATCGTGGCTGGCGCCGGTGGGCGGCGTCTGCTCGATGCGCGAGCGCCGGAGCGTTTTCGTGGAGATGTCGAGCCGCTCGATGCCGCTGCGGGTCACATTCCCGGTGCGGTCAACCACTTCTTCAGGGAGAACATCGACGCGGACGGGCGATTCAGACCCGCCGACACCCTGCGCAGACAGCTCTTGAACCGGTTGGGGGATACGCCGCCCGATCGCGTCATCGCGTACTGTGGCTCCGGCGTGACCGCTTGCCACAACTTACTGGCGCTGGAGCACGCGGGCCTACCGGGTGGTCGCTTGTATCCAGGTTCGTGGAGTGAATGGTCGGCGGATCAGGGCAGGCCCATCGCGACCGGGGACTGAAGGCGTCTCAAGTCGCCAGTCGCAAGTGTCAGGTCACGTCTCAGGCGGGCCGACTGCCCGCCGATACCATGTTCGGTGCCCGTGTGCGCGCCGGCGAGGTGAGGTGCGATTTGTGATGTGACTCGCGACTGAGAGAGGGCCGCCTTCCGAAGAAAGCGGCCCTCGACTGGCTGGCTGTCGAACTAGTGGATCGTTTCGGTAACGGCCGACTCGAAGGCGTTGGGAGCCGTCCGAGCGCTCCAATCCTCCGCCAGGATGGCGTAAGCGTCTGGTCGAGGTACTCGCCATTTCGGAGGAACGACTGTCGAAGAACGGCTTCCGGCACGGCGCCAACCTTCAGCAACGCCGCGTTGCCCCGGCCGTTCTGGATCGCCGCTCGCGCTTCGAGCCGGTGGACGCCCAGCGTTTTGAACGCGAACTGCAACGTGAGCTCGGCACCCTGGGCGAACACCCCGGTGCCCCAGAACTGGGACCCGATCGCGAATCCCCATTCAGCCGTCGTGAATCCCTTTTCGAGCTCGCGCACCTGGAAGATCCCGATGGCGGTGTCGGAGCCCTTCAGGGTCACCGCGAAGCAGACGTACGTCCCGGCCGCTCGCTGCCGATGCGTCCACGCGATGAAGCGCTCGAAGCCTTCGACCGTGGAGGGCGGCGGCGAGATGAATCGCGACACTTCTTCGGTCGTCAGCATCGTAAACAGGGAGGCGGCGTCCGACGCGCGAAGCTCGCGCAACACCACCTGACCCGAGGCCAGCACCGGCAGCGCCTGCCGCCAATCGCTGGTGGTCACGTCGTGGGCGGCCATGGTCCCCATCTGGAGGATGCCGCCGTCAATCTCAACGCGGTATGGCATCTTTTCCATGATTAGAGACCTCCCACCAGGCTGAAGAGGTCCGCCGAAGGCTGACTCAACTCGGCTTCGATGTCGGTGACAGGCTCGGAGGCTGAGTCGCTGAACTGCAGATCAGGCGTCGACCCGTCACTGCTGCCCCATACCACGTTGTCGCCGTCGCTGGTGCCCCAGACGACGTTGTCGCAGTCGTTGCTCCCACAGTCGCTGCCCCACACCACGTTGCCGTCGTCGCCGGACGTGCCCCACACCACGTTGTCGCCGTTGTTGGTGCCCCACACGACGTTGTCACCGGCGGAGACGGCCGTCTTGGCAGCACCCCACACGATGTTGTTCGCCCACGCGTTGGCCCGGGGACTCAGGTAACCGCCCTTGATCAATCGATTGCCCCAGATGATGCTTCGGCTCCAGCTCGGCTGACGAGGCATCGTGCTGCCCACAGCGTTTTGCTGGTAGAAACGCGCCAGACGGACCGCGCCGAGCGCGTTCAGGAACCCGGCGCCCTGCTGCAGTGGCTTGTACCCGGGATATGCCTGTGCCGTGTACTGCAGGATCGCCTTGACGAGATTCGGGGTCAGGCTCGGATTGGCCTGGAACATGGCCGCGACCGTGCCCGACACAACCGGCGCTGCCATGCTGGTGCCGCTCAGCGAGAGATACACGTACTGGGCGGTCGTGCCGTTCGACAGGGCGGTCGCTTTCGTCGAATACAGCGTGCTGCCCGGGGCCGACAGTGACACCGTGCCAGTGCCCGGCGCGACGAGATCCGGCTTGGCCAGGTAGTCGTATTTGGTCGGACCCGCCGAGCTGTAGCTCGCCATCACGTCGTCGCTCCGTGTCATCGTGCCTTGCGTGCTCGTCGCACCAACGGTCAGTACCCACGGGGCGTTGCCGGGCGCCGTGACGCTGCCGTACTGCTGGCGGCCGTCGGCTGCCTTGCCGTAGTTGCCGGCGGCGGTCACGACGACGATGCCCTTGTCCGTCAGCTTCTTCGCGGCGAGCGTCAGCGGGTCGGTCCAGTACGACTCACCGATCCGTGCGCCAATCGACAGATTGACCACACGGATGTTGTAGGCGGTGGCGTTGGTCACGATCCAGTTCATCGCGGCGATCACGTTGCCGATCGACCCGGCGCCGTTGGCGTCGAGTACCTTGAGCACGACCAGGTGCGCGCCAGGCGCCACGCCGGCTTTCTGATTGGCTGAGTCGTAGCCATTCCCGGCGATGATGCCGGCGACGTGCGAACCGTGACCGTGGTCGTCATACGGCATCGCGTGTCCGTTGACGAAGTCGACGAACGCGGCGACACGCTGGTTGCCATACGGGTAGACGGTCTGGCTGTTGCCACGAGTCAGGTCGTTGTGCCAGTTCGTGATGCCGGAGTCGATGATGGCGACGCCGACGCCCGCACCCGTGTATCCGAGGGTGTTTCGAACGGCAGTCGCGCCGACGGTGACGCTCATCCGAAAATTGTGCGCAGCGACCGGGCGGTCATAGTGCAGCCGGAAGATCTCGGGCCGCGCCTCGAGACGTTCAATCACGCGGTTGGGCAGCTCGAGTTCGATCCCGTTGATCAAATCCAGCTTGCGGTCCGCGCGCGCGAACCGGCGGAACTCCTGGGGCAACTGAGTGCCTGGCACCAAGGTCACGATGACTTTGGTTCTCGAGTCAGGATTCCGGCGCTTGCGAGCGGAGAGCTCTCGATCGACTTTGTACTGACGAACCCTCCGGCTCGGAGCGCCGGAGCGGGCAATGGGTGCCGTCTCGAAGTGGCGCGACGGACGCGCTTCTCGACGTTTTTGGCTGGCGGCCATCGCGTCGGGCGCGAAGCCGGTGACCAGGAGTAGAAGAGCAACAACGAGATTCTTGGGACCCCAGACGGCCTTCCGTCTGGCTGAGCACAGACGAATGGACATGCCAGCTACCAGAGCAACCGGTACGCCAGCCGAGCCGTTTCGGCCTCACCACCATAAGCGCCTTTTTTTCAGGTTGTTGCGGTCGGTTGGTGTCTTCAAGATTCGAGGGGTATACCCGTGGCCCCTGTGCCGAGACAGCACAGCTGGATCGCAGACATCGAGAGAGAGTGAGGATTCCTTCGGGAAATGGCCAATCTACGGCTGTGTTCTAAATCCTGACAGCTTTCTCAAAATCGACCACCCCAGGGTTGGTCATAAGCCTCTATTGTCGTATACAGATCGTTAAAGGCACTTCTTTGGAGTTCGGTAAACGAATCCGCTGGCAGCTCGACGGGATTTCCCATCGCTGCACGCGAGACAGCGCTGGAAACGGTGGGCAGTTACGACACGTCCTGGCACTTCGCTTCCCAACTAGTGGCCGTCCCCGGTGAAGCAGCGTGACATGCCGGAGCGCGACGCCCGGATCGGCGGGCGCGAAGAGGAGCGTCTGGGGCATACGTGAGCGATGAGCAACGCCGCAAGGCGGGATCCCCGCCTGGCAGGCGGTGCTGATTCAGCGCGGACAGACCACGAGAATCAGCAGTTCGCCGGCGCGTACGAGAGCTGGGTGGTCAGCCAGCGCTCCGCCTCTTCGACGCGTTCGCCCTTGCGTTTCGCGTAGGACCTCATCTGGTCCTCGCCGATTCGACCGACGGTGAAGTACCGAGCCTGAGGGTGCATCAGGTACAGACCGCTCACGCTCGCGGCCGGAATCATGGCGGCGTGCTCCGTGAGCTCGATCCCGATCGCCGGCGCGTCCAGGAGATCGAAGAGCTTGACCTTCTCGCTGTGATCCGGGCACGCGGGGTAGCCGAAGGCCGGACGGATACCGCGGTGTCGCTCGGCGATGACATCTTCCGGACTCGCGTCTTCGGCCATCCCGAACTCGCGCCGCGCGCTCGCATGCAGGGCCGTGGCAAATGCCTCTGCGAGTCGATCGGCCAGCGCCTTCACGAGAATCGCGTTGTAGTCGTCGTGCGCCTGCTCGAACGATCGGACCAGCCTGTCGGCGCCAAGTCCGGTGGTCGCGGCGAACGCGCCGACGAAGTCCAGAACGCCGGACGCGCGGTCCGCCAAGAAGTCCGCGAGCGACAGATTCGGCTTGCCGTCGGGGATCCGCTCCTGCTGGCGCAACATCGGGAACCGGATCCGTTCGACCCTCCGCAAGGTATCCGTGAAGAGGACGATGTCGTCGCCGTCGCTTGCCGCTGGCCAGAACCCAAAAACGCCGCGGGCGGTGAGGAGCCGCTCCGCGATGATGCGATCGAGCAACGTCCGGGCGTTCGCGTACAGCTCGCGTGCCGCCGCCCCGTACTGCGGGTGGTCGAGGATGGCCGGGAACCGCCCCTTGAGCTCCCACGCCGAGAAGAAATACGTCCAGTCGATGAACGGCACGAGATCGGCCAAGGGCATCTCCACGATGCGGCGCCCCACGAACGACGGCGAGCCGAGCGTCTCGTGTGCCCAATCAATCGCCAGCCGGTTCCGGACAGCGACCTCGTAGGGCAGCAGAGGCGCCTCGCGACGCGCGCCGTGCTGCTGCCGCAGCACCTCCTGCTGGGTGCGGTTCGTCTGTGCGAACGCCTCACGCTGCGCGGGATTCATCAGATTCGCCACGACGTCGACCACGCGCGACGCGTCGAGCACATGGACGGTCGCGCGTGAGTACTCGGGTGCGATCTTGACCGCCGTGTGTTGCCGACTCGTCGTCGCCCCCCCGATGAGAAGCGGCAGCGCCATCTGGCGACGCTCCATCTCCTTGGCCACGAAGACCATTTCGTCGAGAGACGGCGTGATGAGCCCGCTCAGACCGACCAGGTCGGCCTGCCGCTCGATCGCCGTCTGGAGGATGCGATCGGCCGCCACCATCACCCCGAGATCGATCACCTCGTAGCTATTGCATCCCAACACGACGCCGACGATGTTCTTGCCGATGTCGTGGACATCGCCCTTGACCGTGGCGATGACGATGCGTCCTTTGGACGAACCCATCGTCCCGGCCTCTCGTCGCTCCTGCTCCATGAACGGTTCCAGGTACGCGACCGCCTTCTTCATCGCGCGGGCGCTCTTGACGACCTGAGGCAGGAACATCTTCCCTGCCCCGAACAGGTCGCCAACAACCTTCATTCCATCCATCAGCGGACCCTCGATGATGTCGAGCGGGCGGGCGTACTGCTGTCGCGCCTCTTCCACGTCCGCAACGATGAAGTCGACAATGCCGTGCACCAACGCGTGCGACAGGCGGGCCTCCACAGGACCGGATCGCCAGCCGAGATCGTGCTCGGCTCGTTTGCCGCTGCCTTTCACGGTCGAGGCCATCTCGATGAGCCGCTCGGTCGCATCGGGCCGCCGATTGAAGAGGACGTCCTCCACGCGCTCGAGCAGGTCCGGTGGGATGTCCTCGTACACCACCAACTGCCCGGCGTTCACGATCCCCATATCCATGCCGGCTCTGATGGCATGGTAGAGAAAGGCGGAATGCATCGCCTCTCGCACCGGGTCGTTGCCGCGGAACGAAAACGACAGGTTGCTCACGCCACCGCTGATCTTCACGCCAGGACAAGTGGCTTTGATGATCCGCGTCGCTTCGACGAAGTTGATCGCGTACTCGTTGTGCTCTTCGAGCCCCGTCGCAATGGCCAAGATGTTCGGGTCGAAGATGATGTCCGACGGGTCGAATCCGGCCCTCTCGGTCAGGAGGCGGTACGCCCGTTGGCAGATCGCGACCTTTCGCTCGATCGTGTCGGCCTGCCCTCGCTCATCGAACGCCATCACCACCACGCCCGCACCGAACGTACGAATCGTCGCGGCCTTTTCGAGGAAGTCCGCTTCCCCTTCCTTCAAGCTGATCGAGTTCACGACGGACTTGCCCTGCACGCACTTGAGTCCGGCCAGGATGACCGACCACTTCGAGCTGTCGATCATCACGGGCACGCGCGCGATCTCCGGCTCAGTCGCGATGTAGTTGAGGAACTCGGTCATCGCGCGCTCGGAATCGAGCATCCCCTCGTCCATGTTCACGTCGATGACATTGGCGCCGCCGCGCACTTGATCCAGCGCCACGGTCGTCGCGTCGGCAAAGGCGCCCGATTTGATCAAGCGGGCGAACTTGACGGATCCGGTGACGTTGGTGCGCTCCCCGATCATCTGAAAATTGCTATCTGAACGGATCGTGAGCGTCTCGAGGCCCGAGAACTGGGTCAGGCGCGGCGTCGGCGGCGTCGGCACACGTCGCGGCGGCAACGCCGAGACCGCACGCGCGATCTCTCGGATGTGATCCGGCGTCGTGCCGCAGCAGCCTCCGACGATGTTGACGAATCCGCTCGTCGCGAACTCTCGAAGGGCGCTGCCGGTGTCGGCGGGCCGCTCGTCGTAGCCGCCGAAGGCGTTCGGTAGACCGGCATTCGGATAGCAGCTCACGTAGCAGTCGGCGATACGCGACAGCTCCTCGAGGTACAGCCGCATATCGCGCGCGCCAAGCGCGCAGTTGATCCCGACGCTGAACGGTCGAGCGTGCGCGATTGACGTCCAGAAGGCGTCGATCGTCTGGCCTGACAGCGTGCGGCCGCTCCGATCCGTGATCGTGACCGAGATCATCAGCGGGATGCGCCGCCCGAGCTGCCCGAACGTCCGCTCGACGGCGACGATTCCCGCCTTGGCGTTGAGGGTGTCGACGATGGTCTCGAGCAGCAGCAGGTCGCAGCCACCCTCGATCAAGGCGTGCGCCTGCGTCTGGAACGCGGCGCACAACTCGTCGAACGTCATGTTGCGGGCCGCAGGGTTGTTGACGTCGGGCGAGATCGAGAGCAGCTTGTTGGTCGGGCCCATCGACCCGGCGACGAAGCGCGGCCGATCGGGCGTCCGGGCAGACCAGCTGTCTGCGGCGGCTCGCGCCAGACGTGCCGCTTCGAGGTTGAGCTCGTACACGTGCGGCTCGAACGCGTAGTCGGCCTGCGCGATCACCGTCCCGCTGAAGCTGTTGGTCTCGATGATGTCAGCGCCGGCCTCGAGATACGCCTCGTGGATCTCGCGGATGACGTCTGGGCGCGTCAGCACGAGGATGTCGTTGTTCCCCTTCAGCTCGCGTGGGTGCGCCCTGAACCGGTCACCTCTGAAATCCGCCTCCACCAGCTGATGGCGCTGCACCATCGTGCCCATCGCCCCGTCGAGCACGAGAATGCGGGAGGCCAGCAGCTGGTCGAGGATGGGGCGGCAATCACGAGCCATGGGACCGACCTTTCAGCGAGATGACGGGAACGACGCGCGTGGCTTCGTGCCTGACGCGATGAGCACCGTGAAGGGATCGCCGGCTTTGCGGGCGCCCACGGCGACCTTGATGTCGAGCAGGCCCGTCGACACCAACAGGTCGCGGAGCGCGGTGTCGCGGAAGCCGAGTGCGCGATCGCCCAGCGTCGTGCGCACCCACTCCTCCTGGTGCTCGCGCAAGTCGAGAATCAGGACGCGCCCACCCGGACGCGTGATGCGTGCCGCCTCGGCAATCGCCTTCTCGGGCCTGCCGGAATGATGCAGCGCCTGCGACAAGAGCGCCACGTCCACTGAGGCATCCTTCAAGGGAAGCCGTTCCAGCTCGCCCTGCTTCCACGTCACGTTCGACACGCGCCGCCGTTTGGCCAACGCCCGGGCGCGGTCCAGCACCACCGCCGAACGGTCGACGGCGACGACCCGCTTCGCCCAACGGGCCGCTTCGATGGTGAGGTAGCCTTCGCCGCAGCCGAGATCCGCGACCTCCAGCGGCGGGAGGAGCATGCCCAGCGCCCGCGCCCACGCCGCCCAGCTGCGGCCGGGCACGAGCTGGCGCGCACCGCGCGTATCGGCCGTCCCGTGCGTGTCGAAGTTCTCGATCCGAAGCCGTAACACCTCCTGCAGCCGTGCATCGTCAGCGCGGAGGGCCGGATCGTGTTCCGTGGCCTCGAACTGCGCCTCGACCGCCTGCCACAACGCTCGGCGTGGGCCGTCTGCGAGCGACGGGGAGAGCCGATAGTACGAGTAGCCCGCGTCGCGCTCCTCGGCGACCAGACCCGCATCTTTCAGGAGCCCCAGGTGCCGTGAGACGCCGGACTGCGCCAGCCCGAGCACACCTGTCAGCTCCGTGACATTGAGCCGTTCGCGGCGCAGCACGCGAAGGAGACGCAATCGCGCTTCGTCGCCCAGCAGTTTGTAGAGCGCGGACACCTGGCGCACATCCACAAATCTACATTCATTGATGGAATGTACGCAAGCACCACGGCAATCCCCGAACGTTCAATCATCAGTCTTTCAGCGTTCGAGGCCAGGCGTCCTTGAGCAGACGCGAGAGCGACCGATCGGCGAGCAGGCGTCCGCCCGTCTGGCATCGCGCGCAGTAGTTGCACTCGTGGTCCGTGTAGACGATGCGCTGCACGGGCGCGCCGCACACCGGACACGGCTCCTTGAATCGGCCGTGGACGGCCATGCCCTCGAGGAAGGCGGTGACCTTCTCCGGAAACGCGTCGCCAGCTTCACCTCGAAGGCGAGCGATCCAGTGTTCAAGCGTCGTACGTGTGGCTACGTACAAACGGTGCCACTCCTCGTCGGTCATCGCGCGCGTCAGCTTCAACGGCGACAGACGCGCCGCGTGAAGAATCTCATCCGAGTAGGCGTTGCCGATGCCGCTCACGAGGTGCGGGTCGGTGAGGGCGCGCTTCAGCGTATGGCTGTCTCGCGAAAGCGCCGCGCGAAACACATCGGCGGATGCTTCGAGCGGCTCGATACCGCCAGGATCGAGCGCGAGAAGCGCGTCTCGTCCCTGCACGAGTTGAAGCGACGCACGCTTCTTCGAACCGGCTTCCGTGAAATAGAGCTGACCATGATCGAAATCAAACACGGCGAGGGTCAGCTTGGCTGGCGGTGGGACCGGTTTCGGCTCGTTCCAGCGCCAGCGGAGGCGGCCGGCGACCATCAGGTGGATGATCAGGAACGACTCGACGTCCAGCTCGAGTATGATTCGCTTGCCCAGACGCGAGACCGTCCGGACGGCACGGTCGTGCAGCGCGTCCAAGGGAGGGGTCACCGATCGGAGCACGAAAGGGCTCCTGAGCCGAACACGGCGAAGGGTGCGGCCTCCTACGGTTCGGTGCAGAGCTTCGACATACAGCGCGACGTCGGGCAACTCGGGCATGTACGATGCGTCCTGCCGGGTTCGCCGGGCTGAGACCGCAAGGACGGATCCGGAGTCCAAGAAGCATGCGCCTTTCTCTTCAACTAGTTGCTGTCGTTCTGTCGACGACGGCCGTCGGCGCACAGCAGGCGGGAACGTCCCCGAAACCGTCCGACCCGTCGTCCACTTCCGGGGCGCCGACACCTCCGGCGGGCGCGCAGTCGAGCCCGACGCCGCCCGCTGAGCTGCCGGCGTCGCTGGAGCGGATTCGGGAGGGCCTCGCGAAACCGGCGCCCGGATCGACGCTGAAGAATGTCGAACTCAAGGCGGACTTCGTGCTCCGGGTGGAGGAGCGGGATCACTTCCTGAAGATTCTGGACGCGCTCAAGATCGAGAGAGGCCCTGCCCCGCTCGGGGGCCTCAACGCACATGAACAGCGCGAGCGGGCGTTCCCGAAAACCGAGCGGCCGCTCATGCAGCCCTCCGCGGCCTTCAGCGGTGGCGAGCTCCTGACGCTCGCCATCCAAGGGTTGGCGCAGCGGTTCCTGGGAGGCGCGTTGGTCAATGCGGTGTCGAATTCGCAACGGGCGAGGGCGAAGCAGGCCGCAGTTCAGGAGGTGGCCGCCGCCATCGCAGAGTACTGTGACGCTCAACCCGATGGCGGTCGAAGCCTGCACCTCTGCACGGAGGTGATCAGCCGCTAAACGTTGCCACACTCTGGCAACGTCGTCCCGGCGCCGCCCGCGCTCGAGGGCATCCGATGGTTGGTGAGGTGAGGCGATGCACGATCCATCCTCCGAGGACAAGGAACTTGACTTGGCGTGGTCTTGGACCGCGTTGCATCGCCTGAGGGCGTGCCCGACCACGTCAAGCCCCGCGCGCGCCGGACGAGGTCGATGGGCGCGTGTGGCGTGGCTCGGCGCGCTCCTGCTCGCGGCTCTTGTGGGGCCACTGGCACCGGTCGCATCGGGGCAGTACTTCGGTCGGAACAAGGTGCAATACAAGCCGCTCGACTTTCAGATCCTCAAGACCGAGAACTTCGACATCTACTACTACCCGAGCGCCAAGGAAGGGATCGACATCAGCGCGCGGATGGCCGAGCGTTGGCTCGCCCGCCTCGAGAAGCTCCTCAACCACGATCTGACTGGGCGCCAATCGCTCATCTTGTACGCGTCGCATCCGGACTTCGAACAAACGAATGCCATCATGGGCGAGATCGGCGAGGGAACCGGCGGCGTGACCGAGCCGCTGCGGCGGCGCATCATCCTCCCGCTCGCCGAACCGCTGGCGGATACCGACCACGTTATCGGGCACGAGCTGGTGCACGCCTTCCAATTCGACATGACGGCACGTCCAGAAGCCGGCCCCGGGGCAACCGGCGCCAACGTGCTGCCGCTGTGGTTCATCGAAGGGATGGCCGAGTACCTGTCCATCGGGCCGGTTGATCCGCATACCGCCATGTGGCTGCGGGACGCGGCGCGCGAAGACAAGCTGCCGAGCATCAGAGATCTCAACCACCCCAGGTATTTTCCCTACCGTTGGGGCCAGGCGTTCTGGGCCTACGTGGCTGGCACGTACGGCGACGACGCGATCGGTCCGATGCTCACGACCGCCGCCACGGCAGGATCGCCCGAGGCCTCGTTCAAGGGGATCCTTGGCGTGGATGAGAAAGAGCTCTCGGAGGGCTGGCACAAGGCGATCCGCGCCGCCTACTGAGATGTCCTCAAGGCCGTTACCCCACCATCCGAAGTCGGGAGAGCGATCTTCACCGCTGATGGCCCCGGCAACGATTTGAACGTCGGACCATCGCTGAGTCCCGACGGCACGATGATCGCGTTTCTCTCACAGCGCAGCCTGCTCTCGATCGACTTGTACGTGGCCGAGACGGCAACAGGGAACATTCTGAAACGGCTCACGAGTACCGCCACCAGCCCGCACTTCTCGAGCTTGCAATTCATCTACTCCGCGGGTGCGTGGGACCCGGCGAGCCGTCGGATCGCGCTGGCGACGGTGACCGAGGGGCGCGCGATCCTCTCGGTGTTCGACGCGCGAAGCGGACGCCGGGAGCGTGAGGTCGCCTTGAGCGACGTGGACGAAATCTTCAATCCCACGTGGGCACCTGACGGGCGGTCCATCGCGTTCACCGGCATGGCGCGCGGTCTCACAGATCTCTACGCCCTCGATCTCGACACGGGGAACACGCGCGCGCTCACGCGTGATCCGTGCGCCGATCTGCAACCTGCGTGGGCGCCCGACGGGCGGCGCATCGCGTTTGTCACCGACCGTTTCTCATCGCGCCTCGACGTCCTGGAGATCGGCACGTATCGAGTGGCGCTCATCGATCCGACGTCCGGTCAGATCAAGCAGTCGCGTCCCTTCACGAGCGGCAAGAGCATCAACCCGCAGTGGGCGCCGGACAGCCGAGCGCTGTACTTCATCTCCGATCGTGACGGCATCTCGAATTTGTATCGCGTCACGCTCGACGCTGAGATCGCGCAGTTGACGACCGTGGCCACGGGGCTGACCGGCATCACTGCACAGAGTCCCGCGCTTTCGGTCGCGACCAAGGCTGGTGTGGCGGCGTTCTCCGTGTACGACAAGGGCGCGTACGTCATTCGAACGTTCGACCCCGTCGGGCGCGGAGGCCGACCGGGCGACGTGCGAGGGCCCGGACGTGCCACGTTGCCGCCCGAGGATCGGAAAGCGAGCGACGTCGCCGGACTCTTGAGTGACCCGAGCTTCGGTCTGCCGGCGCTCGAGGCCTATGAGACGGCGAAGTACCGGTCAGGCCTTCGCCTCGACGCGATCGGCCAGCCGACGATCGCGTTCGGGCCGATCGATTCGGTGCCGCCATCGGCGGCGGGCTGTCGTTCTACTTCAGCGACATGCTCGGCCATGACAGCCTGGCAGCGGCGGTGAACGTCAGTCAGGGCATTGGTGGACGTTTCTCGGTCTCCAACACCGCGGCGCAGGCTGCGTACTTCAACCAGTCGCGCCGTTGGAACTGGGGCGTCATCGGCGGCCAGATGCCGTATCTCTCGGGCGGGTTCCAGGGCAGCGTGGGAAACGTCAACGGGGTGCCGTCGCTCATCGACCGGACCGTGCTCTTTCGCCAGACGGAGCGTAGTGGAGCCGGTGTGCTGGCGTATCCGTTCAGTCGCGCGCGACGCGTGGAGTTCCAGGGAGGGATGTCCCAGATCTCCTTCGACCAGATCGTGCAGACGCAGGCGTACTCGCTCCGCACGGGTCAGTTGATATACGACCAGACCGAAACGACGTCGCTGCAGGACAGCCTGACGCTCGGCACGATATCCGCCGCACTCGTCTTCGATACGTCGAACTTCGGTGCGACCAGTCCCGTGGCAGGGGCGCGATATCGGTTCGAGGCCGCTCCCACGTTCGGGTCGGTCCGCTACACGAGTCTGCTGGCGGACTATCGCCGATATCTGATGCCGATCAGCTTCTACACGTTCGCGATCCGGGGTTTGCACTACGGGCGCTACGGCTCCGGCGGCCAGGACGAGCGGCTCTATCCGCTGTTTGTGGGGTACCCCAACCTCGTGCGCGGTTACGGCGTGTATTCGTTCGATCCGAACGAATGCATCCCGACCGTGACCAGCAGCTGTCCCGCCTTCGATCGATTGATCGGCTCACGGGTGCTCGTCGGGAACATCGAGTTCCGCTTCCCGCTACTCAGGCCCTTCGGGGTAACCCAGGCGATGTACGGGCCGTTACCGTTGGAGCTGGCCTTCTTCGCCGATGGCGGCGTGGCGTGGAACCGCGGTGAGAAGCCGTCATTCTTCGGCGGAGATCGCAGGGGCGTCTCGATCGTCGGAGTGGCGTCACGCGCGAACCTCTTGGGATTCGCCATTGGCGAGTTCGATTTCAGCCGGCCGCTACAGCGTCAAGGCCGCGGCTGGATCTTCCAGTTCAACCTCGCTCCAGGATTCTGACGGGGCGTTGTCGCGGTCAATTGACCAGCGGCTGGAAACCAAACGACCAAAGACCAGCAACCAACGACCAAAGTGGTCCTTCGTTACGCCATGAGGCGGACGGCGGTTGACTTCCCGCATCACGCGTAGAATAATCCGTTCATCCGGATGGACGGATTGATAAATCGTCGCATCACCGACCAGCTCGCGACCCTTGCCGATCCGATTCGTGATCGCCTCCTCCTCTTGCTCGAGCGCCAGGAGCTGACCGTCTCCGAGCTCTGCGCGGTGACACAGCTCCCGCAGTCGACCGTCAGCCGCCATCTGAAGGCGCTCGGTGACAGCGGGTGGGTGACCGCGCGTACCGAAGGCACGAGCCATCGATACGCCATGGCGCGATCCGTTGTCGTGAGCCCGCCGGACCGGAAGGATGCATCTGCCCATCGACTGTGGCAGCTCGTGCGGGAACAGGTGACCGGAACGGCCAGCGCCGCCCACGACCTGCGTCGGCTCGAGCGGATCCTGGCGCGGCGGCGCGCGCGGTCCCGTGAGTTCTTCTCGTCTGCGGCCACCGAGTGGGATCGCCTCCGGGACGAACTGTTCGGGAAGCACGTCTTCGTCAGCGCGTTCGCGGTCCTCGCCGGAGCCGAGGCCGTCGTTGGGGATCTGGGCTGTGGCACTGGTCAGATCGCCGCGTGTCTGGCGCCCTTCGTCCGGCGGGTCATTGCCGTTGACGCCTCCACCGAGATGCTCCAAGCCGCTCAGCAACGCGTTGCGGGCTCATCCAATGTCGAGCTACGCCGGGGTGAGCTGGAGGCGCTCCCGATCGACGATGCCCGGCTTGACCTCGCGTTTGTGACGCTCGTACTGCATCATGTCGCAGACCCCGGGGCCGTGCTGGCCGAGGTGGCGCGGGTCCTCCAACCCGGGGGACGCCTGGTGGTCGTCGACATGCTGCCGCACGATCGCGACGCATATCGGCAGCAGATGGGACACGTCTGGCTCGGGTTCTCCGAGGATCAGGTGGCAACGTGGTTGATCGACGTTGGCTTCGAGGACTGTCGGATCGTGCCGCTGGCGGCGGATCCGCGGGCGAAGGGGCCTGGACTGTTCGCCGCGAGCGCACGGACGTCACCAGCCGTCACGGCTCGGCCGCGGCCATCCCGGGCTGAGGATTGGAAAACTCAAAAGGAGACCACATGGCAACCGTAACCGAGAAACTGCATGCGTTCGCCGCGGCCAAGGCCGTCGGGCGCGAGCCGTACAAAGTGGCCGACCTCTCACAGGCGGAGTTCGGACGCAAGGAGATCCGGCTCGCGGAGCAAGAGATGCCTGGCCTCATGGCGCTGCGCGCGCAGTACGCGGGCAAGAGGCCGCTCGCGGGTGCGCGGATCATGGGCAGTCTGCACATGACGATCCAGACTGCGGTCCTCATCGAAACGCTCACCGATCTCGGGGCAGACGTCCGCTGGGTGTCGTGCAATATCTTCTCGACACAAGACCATGCCGCCGCCGCGGTCGTGGTGGGTCGGCCCGAAACCGGCGGAACGGCACAGGACCCGAAGGGCACGCCCGTCTTCGCCTGGAAGGGCGAAACGCTCCCGGAGTACTGGTGGTGCACGAGCGAAGCGCTGGAGTGGCCCGACGGCAGCGGCCCCACGCTCATCGTTGACGATGGTGGCGACGCGACGCTCGTGGTGCACAAGGGCGTCGAGTTCGAGAAGAAAGGGAGCGTGCCGGACTTCGATCCGCACGGCCATCCCGAGGAGTGGGGTGTCATCCTCGACCTGATCCGGACTTCCATCAAGAATGACCCGCATCGTTGGAGTCGGCTGGCGTCGACCATTCGCGGGGTCTCGGAGGAGACCACGACGGGCGTGCATCGCCTCTACCAGATGATGGAAGCTGGCGAGCTCCTGTTCCCCGGCATCAACGTCAACGACTCGGTAACGAAGAGCAAGTTCGACAACATCTATGGCTGCCGGCACTCGCTACCGGATGGCCTGGCGCGCGCCAGCGACGTCATGCTGGGTGGGAAGGTCGCTGTCGTGTGCGGCTTCGGTGAGGTGGGCAAGGGCTGCGCCGAGGCGCTTCGGGGCCAGGGTTGCCGCGTGATCGTGACGGAAATCGATCCGATCTGCGCCCTCCAGGCCGCGATGCAGGGCTACGAGGTGAATACGCTCGAGAGCGTCCTTAGCAAGGCGGACATCTTCATCGCCGCCACTGGCAACAAGGACATCATCCGCGCCGAACAGATGTCGCGGATGAAGGACAAAGCTATCGTCGGGAACATCGGCCACTTCGACAACGAGATCGACATGGCAGGTCTCAAGAAGTTCCCCGGTATCGAGCGGATCAACATCAAGCCGCAGTACGACGAGTGGCGGTTCCCCGACGGCCACAGCGTCATGATCCTCGCTGAAGGGCGCCTGCTGAATCTCGGGTGCGCCACGGGCCATCCGAGCTTCGTGATGTCGGCGTCGTTCACGAATCAGGTGCTGGCGCAGCTCGAGCTGCAGGCCAACGCCGAGCAGTACGGCAAGACGGTGTTCATGCTGCCGAAGCAGCTGGATGAGCAGGTCGCCCGGCTCCACCTCGATCACCTCGGCGTGAAGCTGACGCACCTGACGAAGGAACAAGCCGACTACATTGGCGTGAGCGTCGAGGGGCCGTACAAACCGGCTCATTATCGCTACTGACGCTCAACGGCCAGGCAGACCGGGGAGGAAGCAGGTAGGCGGAGCAGGCAAGGCTGGTGAAACCGGCGGCCCCGCCTCCTACCAGGCTTGCCCGCTGACGTGTCCACGTGTCAGACGAGCGGAGACACGTCAGCGTCGTAATCGACGCCATCCACGCCAAAGCCAAAGATCTTGAGGAAGTCGGCACTGTAGCCGTCCAGATCTCCGAGCTCCGGTAGGTTCTCGGTGGTCACGAGGTCCCATCGCCTTCGAATCTCGGATTGAATGTCCTCACGCAACTCGAGATCGTCCACCCGAAGCCGGCCCTTCTCGTCCGTGTGGGCTGCAGTCTTCGACCCGTACAAGACATCTCGAAACAGCCGGTCGATATGACGGAGGCAATCCTCGTGCGTGCCGTTGGCCTTCATCACCTTGAACAGCAGCGCCATGTAGAGCGGCACGACTGGGATGGCCGAGCTCGACTGCGTGACGACACCCTTCAGGACGGCGACGCACGCGTCGCCCCCACTAGAACGGAGCGTCTGCCGGAGCCCCGCCGCCGCACGGTCGAGATCCTCTTTGGCGCGTCCAAGAGTGCCGTCCCAGTAAATCGGCCAGGTCAACTTGCTGCCGATGTACGTGTACGCCACGGTCCGGAACCGGGGTCCGAGCAGACGACGTCGCTGAAGGTGTGTGATCCAGCGCTCCCAATCCTCACCACCCATCACCTTCACGGTGGCCGCGATCTCCTCGTCGGTCGCTGGGGCCAGGTCAACCTCGCTGACGATCGCCTTGTCCACGTTGAGCGACTTGATGTGAACTGGCTTGCCGACGGGTTTGATCGCGCTCCGATACTGCACGGCCGTGTCGGGATCGGTGCGCACCGGCGCACCGAGGCTGTACACGAGGAGATCGATCTGTCCGAGGTCCGCCTCGATGGCCGCGGCCACCGTCTCTTTCGTCGCGTCAGTGAACGCATCGCCGTTCAGCGACTTCGCGTAGAGGCCATGCGCGTGTGCCAGTCGATCGAATGCGGCGTTGTTGTACCAGCCCGCCGTTGCGGTCTTCTCAGCCTCGGGCTCCTTCTCGAACGACAGGCACAGCGTCCCGGCACCGTAGCCGAAGGCTGTCACGATGCGGGACGCGAGTCCGTAACCACCCGATCCACCAATGATGAGGACGCGCCCGGGACCATCCGTGGCTCTGGGACGATTCTGCTCCCAGTCCGCGTATCGTTCCACGAGCGTGGCACACCCAACGGGGTGAGCAGTCGTACAGATGAACCCGCGAATACGCGGCCTGATGACCATGAAGATCAGAGTGTAATCGAACATCCGTGCGGTGCACCGCGGGCGCGACCCGCGAGCACGGTGTCCCCGCCTGTCTGAGAGGCGGATCAGCGTTGAGGGACGCCCCTCACGCGCGCGCCATCAACGATGGTGTCGCCTGGGTGGAGCACCACGAGTTCGCTCTCGCTGAGCCCTTCGAGCACCTCGGCTTCCTGGCCTGTTCGCTGGCTCAGCGTGAGCGGCCGCTCGTGCGCGCGTCCTTCGCGGAGCACGTAGGCCGCCCACGTCTCACCGCGACGGAACAGTGCGCTGGTCGGCACCTTCAGCACACTGCCCGATTCCCAAATCACCACGTGCACCTCGACGCGGTAGGCATCGCCCAGCGCCGCGAACGCGTGCGCCGGATCCACGAAATCGAGCACCACGTTCACGCGCTGCTCCTCGACGCCCAACGCCGAAACCTTGGTGAACCCTGATGGCTCGACCCGTCGAACCTGCGCGTCCAGCGGACGGTCGCCACCCCACTGGTCGATGATGGCTCGGGCCCCTGGCTTGACGCGAACCGCGTCTGTGGAGAGCAGATCGGCGACGATCTCGAGCCGCGCCGAATCGCCGATCTCGAGCAGCGGATCTCCAGCCGGAACCACCGATTCACTTTCACGCACGCGCTTCAAGACCATCCCATCCACAGGAGCGGTGACCGTGACAACCCGTCCCGCGTCACGGCTCGGCGGTGGGGCCAATCGCGGCTGCGCGCGTCTCAGGTCATACTCCGCGCCCCGTATGGCGTACGTCGCTGCGTCGAGGGTATCCCGGGCAGTCCGAACGTCGGCCTCCCGCAGATCCAGCTGCTGCAGCGTTCCGATTCCGCCCTGGCTGAGCTCCTGTGCACGCCTCAACTCTCGTTGGGCTTGAGACAACGTCGTCTGCGCTCGCTGCTCTTCCGCGCAGGCTCGCCCGAGGGCGGCGCGCGCGGTTTCGACCACGGCCGCGGCCTCGGCCCGCGTTCGCGCGTCGAGGAGCGGCGCTGTCTCCGGTTGGAGGCGCGCGACAACGTCGCCCCGCCTCACTCGGTCGCCCGGCTCCAACTCGACCCGAAGCACTCGCCCAAACACTGGCGCGGACACGACGTAGCGATTGCGGACGCGCGTTTCGCCCTCCTCGTCCACCGTCACGACGAGCGGGCCCAGGGTGACGAGCGCCACCTCCACAGCGGTTGACTCAGGCCACAACGCGACGGCGAGCAACCCGACGACCACGGCGGTCACAAGAAGGACACGACGATTCGTCAGCAGGCGCAGCACGGAATCTACTCCCGCGTCTTCAATACCGCGACGAGATCCAGCGTATCGAGGCGTCGACGGACGACAAGACCGGAGAGGAACGCCGACGCGATCACTGTCAAGAAGGCCCACGCAACCGTTGAAGCCGTCAGCGTGAACGTGATGCGATAGATCTCGTTGTTGAAGGCCAGCATGATGAGCTGCCCCAATGTGTACCCAATGATCGCGCCCGATGGCAGTGCGAGCAGCGTCAAGATGGCGAGCTCACCCAGAAGGATGAGGGAGATCTCCGCTCGTGTGAACCCGCGCACGCGCAGGCTGGCCAACTCGCGCGTGCGCTCCGAGAGGGAGACGCGTGCCGAGTTGTACACGACACCGAAGGCGATGATGCCCGCGAAGAAGACGTTGAGGAACACCTGCAGGTTCATGCTTTCGGCCATCGTCTCGCGAAAGTTCTGCAGCATGATCTCACGTAACCCGACACCGGCCACCGCGGGCATCGCCTTGACCTCGGCGTAGAAGCGCTGCCGCGCTGCAGGACCGACAGTCATGTGCGCACCAGACAACGTCGCGCCCTCCCGCAACAAGCGACGAACGGCGTCGAGCTGCATGTAGGCTCGCAGCCCCAGGACGTCGTCGATGAGCGCCTGGACGCGAACGTCAGCGGTCGGGCGGTGCCCTTCCAGGACCTCCAACTGGACGATGTCTCCCACTCGAGCGCCGAGAACCTGGCCGAGCATCCGCGAGATCACAAGGCCCGACTCCGGCAACGGCACGAGATGCCCTTGGCGGTCCATGATGCGATTCAGGTGCGGATTGGGACCCACGGCAGTGATCGCCAACGTCCGGTTGCGATGACCAACGCGTGCCCGCACCGGCACGATGCGGAACGGCTCGACGTCCATGACCCCTAGCAGGTGCTGCACGGCGTGCAGCGCGCCGGGCGATCGTGGGCGCACGAACGACACCGTCGCATCCTGCCGCATCGTCTTCGTGAACTGCTGGTCGACCAGGTCCTCCATCACGGTGATGAAGCTGAACCCCACGACCAGGACGGCGACCGCAAGCGCGATGCCGGCCACCGACAGAACCGATCGCATTGGCTGCCGCTCGATGTTGCGCAGCACCATGCGGGTTGCGTGGGAGAGGCGCGAGCGTCGCCAGGGTCGCTCGATGATTGACGACCGGTACTGGCCAGGCGGCTCCGGTCGCATCGCCTCGGCTGGCGGCACGCTGACGGCTCGCCGCACCGCGGTCTGCGCGCCGAGCGCGGCGACGATGACGCTTCCGACCACGGATTGCACCGCCACGTCGAGCGACAGACGATAATCGAGCGCCGGGAAGCGAAAATATTGGTTGTAGAGCTGAGTCATGCCCGCGCCGAACTGCGCTCCGGCCAGCACACCCGCCACGGCACCGCCCGCCGCAATGACCACGGCCCACTTCAGGTAGTGCCACGCAAGCTCTGCGTTGGCGTACCCCAGCGCCTTGAGCGCGGCGATCTGCTGGCGCTGAAGCGCCAGCGCACGGGTGAGCGCCACATTGAGGATGAATACCGCGACGCCGAGGAAGATCGCCGGCAAGATGAAGCCGAACGTCTGGAGCTGCGTCAATTCGTTCTCGAGCGTCCAGGCCGAGATCTGCAGTCGACGCGGGATCGCGCCCAGGCCACCATATGGCTCAATCAAACGGTCGACCGCTGCGATGATCTCGGCCTCCGAGGCGTTGCGACTGATGGACACGGACACATCATTGAACCCGCCCTCCATGTCGAAGGCGGAGGCAAGCGCGTGCTGTCCCATCCAGAAGATGCCATACCGCTTCCGATCCGGAACGATCTCTCCCGGCTTGACCGCGAAGATGTACTCCGGCGACAGCGCGATGCCCACGACGGTCAACCATCGTTTCCGGCCATTGCTGATCGCGGCCACACGGTCGCCGGCTCGGAAGCCGTTCGCCTCAGCGAACATCTCGCTCGCGAGCACCTCGTCGGGTCTCGTCGGATCGATCCACCGGCCGCTGCGCAGATACAACCCGTTGAGCACAGGCTGCGCGCGCTCCGGAATGGCGACGAGACGTCCACCGGCTGGCTCGGCGATCCCCGGCACGTCGAGCGTGACGTCAGCGACCACCCGAGTCGAAACGGTCTCGACGCCCTCGATGTCGGCGATACGGGCCGCCAACGAGTGCGGCGCGCGGGTGAGCGACGCGAATACGTCCGCGAAACGCTGCCGCTCGTAGTAGTCGGCCCGCGTGCGCTGCAGCGAGTCGAAGTTGGACAGATACGTCACATACATCGTGACGCCGGCCGCGATGACCGAGGCGATGGCAAGGGCCTGCCCCTTCATCTCCCACACGTCGCGCCACAACTTTCGGTTGAGCGCCGACGGTCGGACTCGATCCAACCAGGTCACCATTGCAGCTCGTGGACGGGCCGTTTGCGCGTGTTCACCTCGATGCCGGCAACGCGTCCGTCAGCCAACCGAACCACTCGGTCGGCCATGGCGGCGATGGCGGCGTTGTCTGTGATGACCACCGTCGACGTGCCGAGCTCGCGGTTGACGGTCTCGATGGCGTCGAGTACGACAACACCGGTCGCGATGTCGAGGGCCCCGGTAGGCTCGTCGCATAAGAGCACGTCCGGACGCTTTGCGATGGCGCGCGCGATGGCCACGCGCTGCTGCTCACCGCCGGACAGCTGAGCCGGAAAATGGTCGAGCCGTTGCTGCAGCCCCACGAGGTCGAGCGCTTGCTCGGGCGTCATCGGATGCTCGACGATCTCGGTGACCAGCGCGACGTTCTCTCGAGCGGTCAAGCTCGGAATCAGGTTGTAGAACTGAAACACGAACCCCACGTGCGTTCGCCGGTATTCCGTCAGCGCCGCCTCGCCGGCCGCCGTCAGATCGTGATCCTGATAGACGACCGACCCTGCGGTCGGCACATCGAGCCCGCCGAGGATGTTCAGCAACGTCGACTTCCCAGACCCGGAGGGTCCGAGCAGGACAACCAGCTCGCCCGGAAACAGGTCGAAATCCACGCCACGCAGGGCGTGGACCGTGACCTCTCCCGTCTGATAGACCTTCGTGAGCCCGCGGGCCACGAACACCGGAGCTTGGTCCTACGAAACCGCCATCCCCCCTCTGCCGCCTGACACAGCACATCGCATGCCGCAATGCCTGGGTCGGGCACCGCTGAGGCTGATGTCAGTCCTGTGGGATGAAGCTGGCAAGAGTTGACAACATCAGTGGGCCGGACTACGCTGACGATTCATGTTCGTCGGCGCCCGTCACGCGCATCGGCTCCACTATCATCATCCGGCCACAGCCGGGCGGGTGGCGTTGCGCGCGTAGCTGGTAGTCCGAAGCAAACCAAGCGACCTGCAACCCGCCTCCGGCGGGTTTTTTTGTGTCTGCACGAACGGCATCGAGAGACTTATGGATTTCACGAAACTCGACGGGCTCATCCCGGCGGTCATTCAGGACGCGGTCAGCAACGAGGTCCTCATGGTCGGCTTCATGAACGAAGAGGCCTGGACACGAACACAGACGACGGGGTACGCCACGTTCTTCAGCCGCACGCGCAACAAGCTGTGGATGAAGGGCGAGACCTCGGGCAACCGCCTGAAGGTGCTCAGCACGCTCGTCGATTGCGACGACGACACGGTGCTGCTCAAGGTGGAGCGGGAGGGCGACGGCCACGTGTGCCACACCGGTGAGCGTACCTGCTTCTATCGGACGGCGGAGCCGCGATGAAGCTGAAACTCGGCATCCCGAAAGGGTCGCTCCAGGACTCAACGATTCAACTGTTCGCGCGCGCCGGCTTCAACGTCGTCGTCAGCTCGCGATCGTATTTTCCGAGCATCGACGACCCCGAGATCGAGTGCATGCTCATCCGCGCGCAGGAAATGGCGCGGTATGTCTCTGACGGCGTGCTCGACGCTGGGCTGACCGGGCTCGACTGGATCGCCGAGCATGAGGCCGGCGAAGGGACCACGGGGGTCATCGAGCCGATCGCCGATCTCATCTACGCGAAGCAGAGCTTCGGGAAGGTCCGATGGGTGCTCGCGGTACCTGAGGACTCGAACGTGCATTCGGCGAAGGATCTCGAAGGGAAGACCATCGCCACCGAGTTGGTCCGCGCCACCAAAGCGTACTTCAAGCAGCAGGGCGTCACTGTCAAGGTCGAGTTCTCGTGGGGTGCCACCGAGGTGAAGCCGCCCACCCTCGCCGACGCGATCGTGGAGGTGACCGAGACCGGATCGTCGCTCCGCGCCAATCGCCTGCGGATCATCGACACGGTGATGGAATCGAACACGCAGTTCATCGCCAACAGGGCTGCGCTCACGGATTCGTGGAAGAAGCACAAGCTCGACAACATCGCGCTGCTTCTGAAGGCGGCCATCGAGGCGCATGGTCGTGTCGGCCTGATGCTGAACGTCCGGCGCAGCGACCTCTCGTCCGTGCTCGCGCTGCTCCCGGCGCTGCAGCGCCCGACGATCTCGTCGCTCAGTGATGAGGACTGGGTGGCCGTGAATACGATCATCGAAGAGAAGACGGTTCGCGATCTGATTCCGAGGCTCAAACGAGCGCACGCGCAGGGGATCGTGGAGTACCCGCTCAATAAGATCGTGCTTTGATGGCCGAGTGGGTTAGGCGGGCCGCGCGGGCTAGGTAGGCCAGGTGAAGGCAAGAAGGGCGGGCAAGGCACGGCACATGCGGATCATTCAATCGACCGACACTCGCGCGCTCGGTGCGGTTCTCGCGCGCTCCGACGGCGGCTCGGACCGCGCGTTCGAGCGGCGGGTGGCGTCGATCGTCGACCGTGTGCGGCGCGGCGGAGACGCGGCGTTGCGCACTTTTGCGCACAAGTTCGACGGGACGTCCGGTGCCCTCGCCGTGTCGCACGACGAGATGCTCGCGGCCGCGGCCGGGGTGCCCGCAGACGTGGCTCGCGCGGTCAGGCAAGCCGCCAAACACATTGCGCGCGTCGCCTTCAAGCAGATTCCCAAGCACTGGGACCTGGAAGTCGCCCGCGGGGTCGTCGTCGAGCAACGCGTGGAGCCACTGACACGGGTCGGCTGCTACGTCCCAGGCGGACGGTTTCCTCTCCCTTCTTCGCTGCTCATGACGGCGATTCCGGCGCGCGTGGCCGGCGTTCGAGAGGTCATCGCTGTATGTCCGCGGCCGGCGCCGGTGGTGATGCTCGCGGCGCTGGAGGCAGGGGTCACGCAGCTCTTACGCGTCGGCGGCGCTCACGCCGTGGCCGCACTGGCGTACGGGACGGAGACGATTCCGCGTGTGGACAAGATCGTCGGACCGGGCAATCGCTACGTCTCCGTCGCCAAGGCACTCGTCTCCGCCGACTGCGCCATCGACTTCTTCGCCGGACCGACGGAGATTGTCATCGTCGCAGGTGGCGGTCGCGCGAACTGGATTACGGCGGATCTGATTGCGCAGGCCGAGCACGATCCGGACGCCCGCTCGATATTCATCACCTGGCGCCGTCCTCTGGCCGATCGCGTCAGAGCGCTCGTCACAGAGACCGCCAAGGGGCGGAGCATCGTCCGCCAATCGCTCGCCGCCAACGGCGTCATCATCGTCGCGCGCAACGCCCGTGAAGCCATGGACCTCTCGAACCGCATCGCACCCGAACATCTCGTTGTCGACCGCGAGGCGCTGATTCAGCGTCCCGTGGTGGCGGGCGCCGTGTTCGTGGGCCCGTTCACCGCCCAAGCCGCTGGTGATTACGCAACGGGCTCGAATCACGTGCTCCCGACGTCGGGCGCCGCGCGATTCCGGGGTGGGCTGAGCGCAGCGGACTTCGTGCGTGTGATGGCGGTGCAGCGGCTCACGCGCGACGGGCTGGCTCGACTCGCGTCGACCATCGTGCCGCTGGCACGGGCCGAGGGTCTGCGTGCCCATGCGGAATCGATCGAGGTTCGTGTCAAGTGACCATGCAGTACGAGAAGCCGGCCGAGCTCTACGCGGGGTTGCGGCTCCATCAGAACGAGCACACAGGCGGTTGCTCACGGAAGGTACTGCAGGCGCTCGCACGACTGACCCGCGAGCAAATCGGACAGTACCCACCGTACGCGACGGCCATCGACGTCTGCGCGAGGCACGTGGGCCTGGCGGCGGACGAGGTGATGCTGGTCAACGGCCTAGACGAGGGAATCCTCGCGATGGCGATCGCGTTCCTGCGCCCGGGCTCAGATGGGCCAGCCCCTGAAGCCATCGTCCCGAAGCCGGCGTTCGAGGTGTTCGACGTCGCGGTGGGCGTGGTAGGAGCGCGTTTGGTCGAGGTCATGCCGCTGTCGGATTTCGCGTTTCCGTTGGACGGCGTCCTGAGCGCGATCACGCCGCGGACGCGGGCGGTCATCGTCACCAGCCCGAACAATCCAACCGGCGTCTCGACGCCTGTTGCGGCGATCCAGACCATCGCCCGCCGTGTGCCGACGGGCGCCATCGTCTTCGTTGACGAGGCGTACATCGACTTTGGCGGGCAGAGCTTCGTTCCCGCCGTGCGCGATTTCCCGAACGTCGTCGTGGGACGCACGTTCTCGAAGGCGTACGGGCTGGCGGGTCTGCGCGTGGGGCTGCTGCTCGCATGCGCCGACACGCTGCGGCCGTTGCGCCTCGCCGTGCCCGTCTACAGCATCAACGTCGCCGCGACCGTCGCCGTGGTCGCCGCCATCGAGGACTCGGCGTATCGCGAGGACTACGTGCGTCAGACGGCCGCCTCGAAGGCGCTGCTCTACGACGCGTGTGCCCGGTGGGGCTTCCAATACTGGCCGAGCGACGGCAACTTCGTTCTCGTGCGTACGGGCGAGCGAACCAAGCGAGTCCTCGACGGCGTCAATGGCCGGGAGATCTATCTGAAGGATCGGTCGGGCGAGCCCGGATGTGCCGGCTGCATTCGGATGACCACGGGCGTGCTCGATCACACCAAGCGGCTCATCGCCGCGATAGAGGAGATTCTGTGCGGCGAGCCGTAGTGGATCGGCGGACCACGGAAACACGAATTGCGCTCAAGCTGACGCTTGATGGCAAAGGCCGCTCGCAGGTGCGAACGGGAATCCGTTTCCTCGACCACATGCTGGAGCTGTTCGCGAAGCACGGTGGGTTCGACCTGGCCGTCGCGGCCACCGGCGACCTCGACGTGGACCAGCACCACACGGTCGAGGATCTGGGCATCGTGCTCGGAGAGGGCGTCTCCAAGGCGCTCGGCGATCGAAAGGGTATCAATCGCGCCGGCTACTTCGTCATGCCGATGGACGAGACCTTGGCGGTGGCGGCGATCGATCTCGGGGGACGCCCCGCGACGGTTGTGAATCTGAAGGTGACGACACCCCTCGTGGGCGATCTGCAGACCGAGCTCGTCCACGATTTCTTCGAGGGCTTCGCCATGGGTGCACGCGCCAACGTGCACATGAACGTGATGTATGGGCGCTCGAATCACCACAAGGTTGAAGCGGTGTTCAAGGCGTTCGGCCGCGCGTTGCGCGTGGCGTGCGCGAAAGACAAACGGATGGCGAAGATGCTGCCCTCTACCAAGGGACTTCTGTGATCGCGCTCGTCGACTACGGCGCTGGTAATCTGACCTCCGTGAAGAAGGCGCTGGCCGCTATCCATGCGGAGGTGTACGTTCCGGCCTCCCCACGCGAGATCGCGCGGGCGAGTGGCGTGATCGTTCCAGGGGTCGGTCACTTCAGCGCGACGCGCGCGCTCGACCCGTCATGGCGCGACGCCATCCTCGCTCGGCTTGGCGAGGGTCGACCGCTCCTCGGTATCTGCGTCGGCATGCAGTGGCTCTTCGAAGGAAGCGAAGAGGCGCCCGACTGCCCTGGGCTCGGGGTACTGGCAGGTTCGTGCTTCAGGCTCGGACGTCGGATTGCCGGTGGTTCGGCGGATGACGCCGGTTCACGGGACGCCCTCAAGGTGCCGCACGTCGGTTGGAACAGTCTCCTCGTGACCTGCGAGGCGCCTGCGGTCGAAGGCGTATCGCCGGGTTCGCAGGTGTACTTCACACACAGCTATGCCGCCCCCGTGACCGGCGAGGCGGTGGCCATCACGGAGCACGGTCAGCCGTTCGCATCGATCGTGCAGCGCGGCCAAGTCAGCGGCGTCCAGTTCCATCCAGAGAAATCGAGCGACGTCGGGCTCCGAATTCTTCGGAACTTCGTCGAGACTGCGCGGTAGCGTGTGCTGTCCAAACGGATTATCGCCTGCCTTGACGTCCGCAACGGACAGGTGGTCAAGGGCATCAACTTCGAGGGCCTCCGCAATGCCGGCGACCCCGCCGAGCTCGCGCGTCGCTACAACCGAGAGCTGATCGACGAGCTCGTCATCCTCGACGTGACCGCCACGATCGAGACCCGGCGCGCCATGGCCGACACCATTCGTGCCGTGGCCCACGAGGTGTTCATCCCGCTCGCCGTCGGCGGCGGCATTCGCACCGAAGACGATGCGGCCGCGGCCGTGGAGGCTGGCGCCGACAAGGTGAGCTTGAACACAGCGGCAATCGCCAACCCGCCGCTCATCACGACTCTCGCCAATCGCTACGGCAGCCAGGCGGTGATTGTGGCCATCGATGCCAAACGATCGGACGATCACTACGCAGTCTACGTGCGCAGCGGATCCGCAGCCGCAGAGTGTGACGCGGTCGAATGGGCCCGGGAAGCGGAGGCCCGAGGCGCCGGCGAGATTCTGCTGACATCGATCGATCGCGATGGCACGAAGGCCGGGTTCGACTGCCAGATGACCGCGGCTGTGTCTCGCGCGGTGTCGATTCCGGTCATCGCCTCGGGCGGCGCTGGAGGCCTCGACGACTTCGTCGATGTGTTCACCAGGGGCGCGGCCGATGCGGCGCTCGCCGCCTCCATCTTTCACTACGCGGAAACGAGCGTCCACGCGCTCAAGGAACACCTGCGCGCACACGGTATCCCGGTCCGGCTGTGAGCTGACCAGACTCGAGGCTCCGATGCTGATTCCATCCATCGACCTCCAGAACGGCGCCGTCGTCCAGCTTGTGCAGGGCGAACGACTGGCGATCCGCGACACCGACGTGTTCGCATGGGTGCATCGGTTCGAACGGTGTCCGAAGGTGCAGGTCATCGACCTGGATGCCGCGATGGGCCGCGGCGACAACCTCTCGATCGTTCGACAGATCGCGGGTACGCTGTCGTGTCGCGTTGGGGGCGGCGTGCGCACGGTCGAACGAGCCCACGACATCCTCGCCGCCGGAGCGAAGGCCGTCATCGTCGGCTCGTCGTTGTTCAAGGACGGCCGGCCCGATCTGGCGTTCGCCAAACGCATGGCCGACGCGGTGGGCGTGGAACAGGTGATCGCAGCCGTGGACAGCAAGGCCGGCCAGGTTGTCATCCACGGATGGAAGACCGCGTTGCCGATCACCGCCGTCGACGCTATTCGCGCGCTGGAACCGTACTGCGCCGAGTTCTTGTACACCCACGTCGACAGGGAGGGGCTGATGGCGGGCACGGATCTCAGCGCCATCCTCCAGTTGCGGCGGGCGACGACACGGCGACTGACCGCCGCGGGCGGGATCACGACCAGGGAGGAGATCGACACCCTCCACGAGCACGACGTCGACGCCGTCGTCGGGATGGCGCTCTACACCGGGCGCCTCTCCTTGGAGCCGTAGCCCATGTGTGGCGTTGGCAAACGAGTGGAGCGCCGCATGGAGATTAGGCGGGACGATCTGTCTGGGCCCGAGATCCAGGCGCTGCTAGCGGAACACGTGACCGACATGCACCGTATCTCACCTCGAGAGAACGTGCACGCACTCGACGTCGATGGCCTCCGCCGCCCCGACATCACCTTCTGGACCGTCTGGTCCGGCGCCGATCTGCTTGGCTGCGGGGCGTTGAAGGAGTTGGATGCCCGACACGGGGAGATCAAGTCGATGCGCACCGCCCGCACTCACCGCCGTTCCGGCGTCGGAAAGGCGATGCTGACGCACATCCTCGAGGAGGCGAAGCGACGCCGCTACGATCGCCTCAGTTTGGAGACAGGGTCGCAGCCAGCATTCGAGCCCGCCCGCAGGCTGTATGCGAGCTTCGGGTTCACGCGCTGCGAACCATTCGCATCTAGTGTCTTGAGTCTGGTGGAAAAGTAGAAATCGCGTCATCATCCGGCGCAGTTCCAATTCAAAGAGCTGCGCCCGCTTGGCGGCGGGTGCCGGAGGATGACGCAATGGAGCACTGTACCAGGAA
>Ga0194132_10000456_pt1 | contig 84156 bp, 70 predicted proteins | sample TA2KigOf80mmetaG_FD_148612 | JGI IMG/M metagenome (GOLD analysis project Ga0194132, IMG submission 148612) | Freshwater microbial communities from Lake Tanganyika, Tanzania - TA2015054 Kigoma Offshore 80m | ecosystem: Environmental > Aquatic > Freshwater > Lake | place: Tanzania: Lake... | reverse complement strand
AAATTACATTGGTTTTATCAGCCAATTTGACCTGACCGGGGTATTCCAATTGGCATCAAAAGGCAGCAAAAACCGGTAACCTGTTTGCTGCCCATCCATCCACACAGACCTGATTTCTTGAAAAGCCGTGCCAATGTGCACAAATTCACGACCATACCGGTACTCAATCTTGTCATTCACAATGACTGGGTATTCAATCTTGATGCGATCGCCGTCAGCGATCACGACTTCTTCTACCTTCGGCATCCCGTCGCCATCAGTGTTTCCGCTACTGCGAAAAAATGAGACCTTTGGCAGCCAACCGATGCCATCATCCACTTTAACTACCTCTTCCAAAACTTCAATATCAACAGACTGATCGTTAACGGTACCTTTGGCCTTACCACGGAGTGGCTTAATACTCTCAAGATAGACTGGTAACTCGACGCAGTCAGCCGTGTCCCAGTTGCAGAGATTGTAACGATACGCAGTTGGCTTTCCGTTATTATCAAACCAGCTAAACGCATAATCCGGTAATATAAAGCGATCTGTGATCGGAAGATACGGAGCCCGCTCGATGGTCACGGCAATATCAGCCCCGTCTATCTGGACTACCGTATAGGCATTAACTTGTGTGATCACTCCGTTGTCCGTAATTTTGGTACAAATGCCTTGGCGGTAGTCAGGGCTGGGCGTTTGACACTTACCAGGATCCTCGCTCACAAGAACTGGCGGGACGTTATCCTGGGATGAGTCTTTGAGACGACTACCAAGATTGGACCAGCCACTGGCAAGCGCCGAATCAGCCTCATCGTATTTGAACCAATCCCTTATGTTAGTTGGATCCTTGATCGATAAGCCGTAAGCAGTCGGCAACCGTCCGTCGTCCATACGCCAGACTACAGCTCTACCGATAGCATCCTTGAGCTTTATGGACTTAGCGCCTAAGTCAGCATTGGGACTGAGGTCCCATTTATCGAGTAGATCCCTGAGATCAAAAGAGTTGTAGATCTGCTGCCCCCTAATCAGTCCAGGCTCCTCGCCGAACCGCAGCACTTTGTTTGCACTGGCGAGCATCAACTGCAGCTGCCCGGATTCATTGGCTGCTGATTTAAATAAATCAGCAGCAGCGGCTGCAAGCTCCGCGATATGGCCTAACTCTACGACAGATACCGTTTTTCTGCCGTCGTTCTTTTTGTGTTCGAAGTCCCTGATCTTGGTAAAGTCCTTACTGCTGAACATCACAGATTTGCCGTTCAAATAAGCCTCACCAAACTTTGCGGCGAGATCTTTCACAGGTGCCGTAGGGTTTTGGATGATGCTGCTAATAAAGCTTCGGTAGTCAAAACCCATACCGGGTACTTTTTCCTCTGATGCCAAGAGATAATTACCTGCATCACGAAGGTTATAAGCAACCTCGACCGAGGCCATCAGGCATGCATCGAACGTAATAAGATCCACATGTAGATCTGCTTCGATAAAGGCGTCACGTATTTCTCGCGATTTCAGCAAGGTCCTGCCGTCGGCGCCTGGTCCGTGCGCTTGACCAAATCCTCCATAGCCAGCCCCGTGGTCCCAAAAATTGACGATCGTTCTCTTGTAGCCAACCGATCGTTCCTTAACTTTTTTGAGAAACTGTACCAAGGTCTCTTTTTTCGACATCGACGCTGAGGGCGAGGCATCAACAGCGCAAATGTCGTTACCGAACACTCCGTCCTGGGAGTCTTTAATCAGGCACGGTGCGTCGAGATATTTGATACCCGCCCAAGTGCTCTTTTTAGCTCCGCCCATTGCCATGAGTAGTCCTAGCGACGCCTCTTGCCCACGCGCCATGGCCTCGGATATTTCGAGTAGATCGGCGGTCGCCAGGCCCACATGATCGGGATTAGGTTTATCAGCTTTGCCATCTTCGAGATCGCTCCCGACGAAGTAATTGGCAAAGAAATATCCGAACGGATCAAGTGGCACTGTCGTACCTTGGCCCTGGGGATCACTCTGACCGCCCTTGCCACGCCACCTACCGCAAGCACTTGCCGCTGTGAAGACGACGACCGCCACCACTACCATAGCGCTTCGTTTTAATTGTGCTAGCCGATTGGGATGCATCGCAGCCAAATCCTCCCACCCTACGTCGCACCTGGCTTAGCGGCACGAAGGGGAGAAAAGTTTAGCCGTTTTTAAGAAGTGCCCAAATTGACAAAATTAACTTAACTATATTGGCAAGTAAGCTATGCGGTCTCAGCGCAAAAGCACCCCGACTTTAGGGCGTCCTGAGGTAAAAGCCGCTGCAGCCGAAGGCAGCCTTAAGGGCCAGAGTATCTCCCGCGGCCTCACCATCACGCGGCTTAGTAGCAAAATTGCAAGTTAGTGTGCCGGCTAAAAACATCTTATACAATTGCGCCGCGGTCTTCGTGTCTGGATCCGTTCCCGAGAGACCACTATCGACCGATTCACTTTTGGCAAAGCTGAGCGAACACGTAGACGACGTGACCGTCGTCAAAAACTCATGGCTCTGGCCGTTGATCGACGTCGCATATGATACCCACTGACTTGAGGCACCTTCATGGGAGCGATCATCGATCGTGATCGTTGTTCCCTCCCGTGGAGGCGTATCGTCGGCAATCAAGACGGCGAGACTTCCTGTATTTGCGTCTCGTGGTGATTTACTGTCGAAACTCAAATAGAGGTGTTTACCCTTCAGTTTGGCAGCCTCCTCCGGACTGAGGATCGCCCCAGCTGGAAATCCACCAGCCCTATCGACAAATGCGCAACTCTGGATGGCTAGTTCCTCCAAGTTCAGGCGCTCGATACCTGTAGGATTTTGTAGGTTGGCCTCTGTAAATTTTGCACCTGATTGGAACCAATCAGGTTCTTTGATCACGGGGGGCTTATTAAACCAATCAGGCTCCTTCCCGGCATCATCAGGGCGCGCTTGCCCTGTGGTGGACTCACTTTTTGCTGTAGGACGTGCGTCAAGAAGGCCTGACTTGCAATGCAGTAACAAGACGGAGCCCAGCGCTAGCATCGCATGTTTATAAATGGACACGACTATCCCCCCCCTCAAAGTAGAAAACCACCAACGGCCTGCTTCTTGGTCTGTAGCGTAATGGGTAGCTGCGCTTCTAAAGCAGCTAATGTTTGCACGACGATATTCTCATGCTTACTCAGGAGACCAGAGAGCTTTGGCGGGATCAGAGCCTCACCAACTTGGTAATAGATCTCTATTTCGCGCAGCATCTCCGCCGCTTTGTCGTAGTGTTGATTCTTGATCAGCGTGGTAGCGCTCTGAACCAAGACTTGACGATAAAGTAGATGCTCACCGCGCCCCCTTAGATCAGCGAGCGCCGCATGCAACTGGGCAAAATCATCCTTAGTGTATTTGTCGCCAGAGGAAATTTGCACCAATTGCCGGGCAAGCTCATGCAAATCGGCGCGATCAACCTGACGCGCCAAGTAACTGCTGCGCTGCAAGAACTTGTGACGGCTACCGATATCGCTTGCCTCTATGAGTGCTGCAAAGACCTGCCATTCGAGTCTGTAGAAGTTTGCCGCTGCCCCCAAATTATTTGCTTCGAGCCACGCTATAAAGTCCTCGTAATACGCCTTGGCATCACCAAATGAGGCGTCGGGAATTAAAGCAGAAATCTGCAAGTAGCGCGCCTCAAGCGCCACATCTGACGAAAGATCGGGTATGGCCAGCACCTCTTTGATCGGCCCAGATGCTAACGACTGATAGCCAAGAATCAGGAGAATCCGTGCCTTTAGCAAGAGAAAGGTTTGCCGGAGATGTGGCTTTGCGATTTTGTCGAGCGGGATTTTTTCCGCATGTTCTAGGGCTTGATAGAAGCGTTTTGTACGCAGATAGGTACGCGCTATATTTAGGAGACATAAAGCTTTGCGATCAGGATTGTTTTCATGCAGTAATGCCTCCTGATAGCGTTCAATAGCGTCATCAAATTGCAGATTATCGTGACAAAAATTACCCCAAAGGATGGCGACATCCTTTTTCAAAAAGCTTAGCAAACGATTGGCGCTGCTAAGCCTAGCAAAGATCTCGTAGGCAGGCTTAAGCTTACCTAAGCCGTCGCGGTAGTCTGTATGGAAGCGTTGGCGCACCCAGAGCACTTGGGCGAATGCTAGTTTAAGTTGTTCTGGTGATTCTCTACTCTGTGCCAGAATCACCATTTGGTCTGCAAGCCACTGGCGCTGATCATCACGTGCTAGGCTTTTCAGCTCTGAGATCATGTCATCGCGTAGCTTGACGACCTCGCTGACTTTGCTCATCGGCACGTGTTCCTTGATTAACGGCGGACGTTTTTTTAATGGTTGGGCGGCAATATCCTGAATTCATTGTACAAACAATCCGCGTCTTAAGCCAATAAGCGCCTCCGGCGGGGCGCCTCACATGACGGTCCTGGACGGCAACTAATAGCAATAACTAGACAAACTAAAAGACGTGCAGGGCTTAGCTCCGGCATTCATCGTCCACGACCCTAGATAGCATGACATTACCGCGGGTTAGCCGTGCCAGCGGTCCAAACTGACCCAATCTCTAGACAGCCTGAAAAGTCCCCCAACGAGGCCAGTATCGGGCAGGTCTGGAGTAAATAGTTCCCTGGAGTTGACGCCTTAGCCGCCCCCACTCACGGATCGAGCACGCAGCGGCATGCCGGTTGCAATGGTTAAAGTCAAACAGGCAGTAAGGTACAAAACATAAACCAGATGGCAAACAGGAGTCGTTTATGAAACACAAACTCACCAAAGCGAACATCAACACGAACATCAACCTATCAGCAACAATCCTCATCGCCTTGGTAGCAAGCTTCAGTGTTGGCTGCGACCATAAAGATCCAGCCGCAAATGCGCCAAAGGATCAATCGGAGCAACCACAAGAAGAGATTACACCTATCGCACCTAGCACCCAACCGGCAGTTTCCCACCCCGTCAATGCCACGCCGCCCGTCAACACGACAGGTACTGCAAACGCCACTGGCACCACAAACGCCAGCGGCACCCCCGCCGCACCCAAGATAGTTGCACTTGTAGATGACGGTGGGTTCTTGAAACTTAGCGATCTCGAAGCTCCGGCTGGACATGGCGTGAATATCCTCAGTGACGTCGATCTCGTCGAATCGCTACGGCGGAACACTGGCCTCTACAATGTCTTTCCCTCGATGAATGCCGTACCTGCTGGCGACGTACCTGCTGATCGTGAGTCGGTTACCAACGATTCTTCAGAAGATTGTTTAAAGCCTCAACACTCTGCTAAATGGGTTGCGAATAAGTTATCGGCAAAACTGGCTTACGCTATCGACACCTCTGAGTGTGAAAAGAAGAAAAACACTGACCTCACGTACAACAAGTATACCTCCGTGGTAAGAGCGTACATGTACCTCACCTGCGAAGGTGGTGACCTCTCGGCCATGAACGGGAAGACGCAGGCAGAAATTGCAGATTCCCCGCTCTGTCCGCAGTTACAAAGAAGATTTGAATTCCGCAGTGATGTCGAATCTGATGGGGTTAATGCTGAGGGAATCCAAATCAAAACCAAAGTAAGTAACATTGTGTTTATGGGTAGCAAGGATCTAGGCGGTTGTAAGATTAAGCACGTCGACAACAAGCAAATTTTGAGCGACGACTGTATAGACGTGACAATGACTGCTTTCTCCACGAGCGCTGAGTATGAAGGTGTCGAGGTTTTTAATAGTAAAACATACGATCTTGAAAAACTGTCCTACAAAGGTGTAGTCGACGACATGTCATCACAAGACAACATCTGGCATGAATCGGGCAGTATCGACATCGAAAAAAATAACTGGGCTGGGACGATCACCTACGCTGGTAGTAAAGTGAACCCAACATACGACGCCTGGGCGAACCTGGAAATGATATCTGGCGTCCTGGCCCCTGCTGACGGCGAATAAGAAACAGGCAAAGGCGGATGCTAGGTAGGTTAAAAACGCAACGAGTTTAGCACTCGTTGCGTTTTTGTTGCGATACCACGACTTTTAGCCAACCGACCAACTTTTAGTCACCCACCGCCAGCCCCTGCTTGGCCCATTTCCCCGGCGCTTATTGGCACTTACCGGTCCCCCACCCCCCTGGCAATGCACTTGCTAGATGGAGCTTGACCCGTTTCACGGGCCGTGGCCAAATATTGATAATGACCTGATCACACATGAGTTGCCCTATGTTGCGCTGCACACGACCAATGATTTCAGCCCTAATAACCCTGCATCTGTACGGATGTGTCACGAGCACGCCCGAGGTCGCGACAGGCGATGACGAAACGGCCATCGAAGCGACCGGCAGCGATGGCAAGGCCACCAAAAAAGGCGGCAAGAAAAAGCAACCCGCCGTCACTGATGAATTCCGGATCGACCCGCTCCCAGCTCTGGGCGACGGGGCTGATGATTTCCAAGATCTAGATAAAAGAGCCGAGGCCTACGAGAAAGAGGCTAAGGTCGAAAGTGAAGATGCCCGTATTGAGCGCGAGCTGAGAGAGATCCGCGAGGCCGAAGCAAAATCCAAGATCGTCGAGGAGCAGCTGGAGGCCCAACGACAGGCTGAAGCGCGCCGCAAAGCACGTGAGGAATACGATGCCAGCCTCGAGCACAATCGCAAGGTGCAGCGTGCTGCTGAACAGAAGGCCAAAGCCCTCAAAGGCATCGACAAAGATGAACTCGAGTGGAACGGCCTAAACTAAAAGACCGCACCTCAAACGCCACGACAAGCGCAGCTAGGCTACCAAGACTCTAGCTGCCCGATTGTAATGCCAACGGTCTCAAACAGTGCCACGGAACTCGTATTCCGGTAGTGATGACCAAAGTAGACCTGCTTGACGTTACCAAGGTTGATCAGACGTTTGGCGCAGGCCGGACAGGGCATGTGAGTCACAAAGGCAATCTTCTCGGTCACCCTCGGACTATCGCAGTTGATGACGGCGTTCTCTTCTGAGTGGAGGCAGCCACAGTTGCCCGGCTCGTCACGGTCGCAGCAGTTAGGCAGGCCCGTGGCATTGCCGTTGTAGCCGACGGCTAGGACCTTGCGGAAGTCGAGGCTGGTGATGACCGTCCCGACTTTGAGCCGCTTACAGGTCGATCTTTCCGCCAAGCCAAAAGCGAGCCGCATATAAATCTGCTCAAAACTCGGTCGCGTCGCTTCGGTCATACCTGTACAAGTCCCCTGATCTACGTCCCTAGTCTAAGTCCCCTAAATGTCTAGCTTCCGGGACATACCACCACACTCAACCTTTGGAAAGCGGAGATCACCGGATCCGCACCGCAAGTCAGGTCCAGACTACCGAGATTCTGATGACAGGCCTCTTACCCTGGTGTAACCTACGGCGTCATAGGGGCCCCTTAGCTCAACTGGATAGAGCACCGGATTTCTAATCCGGCGGTTAGACGTTCGAGCCGTCTAGGGGTCGCCATTTCCCCTTCGCCCTTGCCTACATCACCCTAAAGTTTTTGCCCACTAAGCCGATCCCTTCAACAGCCAAGCACATCCCCCAGATTACTTTGCGCGAGAAGGTATAAGTCATGGCCAACGCCGGATGGAGTCACTGCCACATCACGCCTCTTTTACTCACGGTATTTTTGGTCCTTTTCGGCCAAGCGTGCCGCACGACCAAAGGATCTAAACTGGACTCTTGGGCCCTCGATGGTAGCGAGGACAAAGCCGAGCAATTCATCGTCGCCACGGTCTACAACCACTTCCCCAACCTTCCCGAGGACCGCACCGTAGCCAAGAGGTTTGCTCGGGGCCTCATGGATAAACGCGAAGTCCATGCCGAAGAGTCGGAATACGTCCTCTCCGTCAAATCAGCTCAGGGCGCCGAAGCCCTTGAGAGTTACGTCGTCCTCGAGTTCGCTAGCTCCACCAATGTTTTGGAGCTAGCAGGTGTTCCCTCGGACCTAAAGTACTTAGGGCCAGCCCCTGACCAAAGCGATGTGGAGTAAACATTTTTTAACGATCATTGGCGCCATTTGTGATGACTAGTGGAGACTTGTGACATGGCACAAACCTTGAGCTTGCCCCAAAAAGATGCCCATCTTAGCCACCGCACGGAACAGCTGCTTGCGCGCCAAGCTGAGTACCGGCTGGTAGTGCGCCGCGGCCTACCTGTGGGTGAGGCCTTTCATCCGCGCGACAAGCCGGGACCATCCTGGGCCCTCAAGCTACTGGTTGCTTGTTACAAAAACCGCGCCAATACCGAAGAGTATTTGAAGATCTGCGGACGCAAGTTTACTAACGACATACCTAACAAAGCCCCCAAAGAGCTCGCCAAGATGCTCCTCAGCAAAGATTTCTCGGAAATTCTTGGGTACTATATCCCCCGCATGGGTCTTGTCACATCGGGAAGCCCGCGGCCAAACGGACTCGACGATTATCGTAAAGTCTTTCAAAAAGAACCACTCCCGAAGATCGCCGAACACTTTCTCGAAGACTGGGTATTCGCCCGTGGCTTTGTCGCTGGGCCCAACCCCATGGTGCTACGCCGCTTAGATGCTCCAATGGCTAAACTACGGATCACCAATGAAGTCTTCGCAAGGGGACCAGATTTCAGTAACGACTCACTTACTACCGCCATCAGCGACGGCAGAGTTTACATTGCCGACTACGCTATCGCCGCCGGCTTACAGAACGGCGTGCATCCCCAACAACCTAAATTTCTGACCGCCCCGATCGTCATGCTAGCAGTGCCGCGCGGCGGCCGCTCCTTAGTACCCATTGCCATTCAAACCGGACAAGCGGCCGAGGCGCCTATCGTCACCCCCTTTGATGGATGGACCTGGCAGATGGCTAAACACGCCGTGCATGCCGTGGACGGCACCTATCAAGAAGTGGTCAGCCATCTCGGCCTCACGCATTTGATCCTTGAACCTTTTGTGGTCGCGACGCGACGTCATCTGGCGGAGCAGCATCCGCTTTACGCATTACTCTCGCCTCATTTTGAAGGGACGATGCCCATCAATGCTCTGGCGTTTGGCCGTCTCATCAACGAGGGCCAGGACGTCGATACGTTGGTCGGTTGCACGATGCCTAGTGCCTATAAGTTACTGGGCGAATCACGACTTAATTTCAGCTTTAGTGACGGCTACGCTCCACTCGACATCGCCAGCCGTGGCCTCGATGATGTGTCACGTCTGCCGGATCACCCCTACCGCGACGATGCTCTTCTTGTTTGGCAGGCCATCAGGGGATGGGTCAATGACTACATCGAGCACTTCTACAAAACCGACGACGACATCGTACGTGATCATGAGCTTGGCAACTGGACCGCCGAACTCGCCGATCCCGCGAGCGGTGCCATTAAGAATCTGGGCCAAGGTGGCAGGATCAGGACGCGTGAGACGCTCAAAGACGTCGTCACCATGGTGATCTTCACGGCTTCGGCTCAGCATGCTGCGGTCAACTTTGCGCAGAAGACCGATATGGCCTTTCATCCCGGATATCCGCTAGCGAGTTACAAACTCATACCAGACAGCAAGGAGGCATCTGAGCAAGACTACTTAGATATCCTGGCACCAATCGATGTGGCGTTTAGATCACAGCAGTCGCTGATCTTTCTCGGCAGCCTTAGATACGGACGCCTCGGTCACTACGGCAAAAAATACTTTGCCGATCCGGCGCTCAAGGGTCTTATGCTCAAGTTTCAGGCGAAACTAGGCGAAATCGAATCGTCTATCTCAGCTAGAAATGCGCAGATGGCTCTACCATATATCCACCTCTTGCCGTCGCAGGTGCCGCAGAGCACCAACATTTAGTCGTTTACCCGAGCAGTGATTCCGCCTCAGTCACGTCGGGAAGGTCGCCCTCGGTTGGATAACCGGTCCACACGAGCTCCGTGGCACTGCCGTCGTGGTACTCAAGAATATTGGTGCTGACGGCGAACTCTTGCACAAGATAGCGCGCGAGATCGTCCTCGGACGGATTACCCTGACTCCAGAGTGCTTTGATATACTGGGCCGACTCTGTCTGCAAATACCGATCGTCCTGAATCCGCGCGACGAATAACGCAACGGTTCTGCGCGCCGCGTCGGGTAGCTGATAGTTTTCGACTAACTGCTCGATCATCCACGTGGCGCAGTCAGGCGAACGGAAAAAATCCCAGGTGAAAACAACGCCCGGTGCGATGGTAGCGGCTGCAATCCCAGACCTGAGAAATCCTCGTCTCGTTACGCCGTCGGTCATCGTCGTCACCTATCTGCGCATTGTTGCATGATTAGCTGTCTAGTATAGTCATGAGATACTAGTCAGTAGAGTATAGTTGATAGCATACCTAGATGATACTTCAGCAAAGGGTTTGATTTGAAGTCTAAAACAATATTATTTTGTGTTGCTACGCTTACCTTGGCTCCGCTCAGCTGTAAACGGCCGGGGACGAGTTCATCATCAGCACTGCTGACAACTAAATCTCAGCCGGCTGTTGAGGAAGTGCTGCTGACCGAAGGCAGTAATCCCGAGGTCAAAAATCCGCCCAATCAGGCGGCAGAAGATTTAGACCCGAGCCGCCACACGCTTGGAGACACCTTTCCAAGGGCGGAGGTCGGTTCTTTCCAGAAAGCTGGCAGCAATCTCACTGGCACACCTTCTGAGCTGCAAGGCATCTGGTGGATGGACGGCAATCCACTGTCAGACGAAACAGTAAGCTTTGCCACGGTTGATTTCGGCCAGGAGCGCCCCCTGCTCCCCGTGTTCGGTCTCAATGCATTTACATTTCACGCCGGTGACAATGCCGACGCCAGTGAAACTAAGCGTGGCAACATGGCCTTCTCCCTTGCGAGGAAGTTTTCGTTGATCTACGAATTTCAATTTGATGGGACCGCTGCTAAATACGAGAGCGCCAAGATCGTCCCGACCATCGTCATGAAGGTCGGTCCTTTCGCCAAAAGGTTGCGCGTATCCGATAAAATACTTGGCTTCACCATGAGACGTACTGGCCCACATCTATACTCTCGTGACAATACCGTGCGCGGCGAGCCAATTGATAGCTACCTCTTAAAACGCATTCTTGTGCCCAGTGCAGCCGATCCGAATATTCTAGAAAAGACCGAGTGGTGGGACCCCTACGTCAATCAAAAAACGCCGACTCATCTGCGCCTCACCAAACGCGGATGATTACCGCATTGGTCTGAGTCCGAGAGATCAGACGGCCAGAATCAGCGTCACCGGTACAACTTTAACGACGTTTCCTAGCTGCACAGCCCTGAGGTTGACGACGGCGAGCGAGGCCAAGAAGAGATCGTAGGCCTCGTTGAATAACATCCGTCTTGGCGCAAAGATTTGGATCTTAGTGTTGAGACTTGGCTCCATCACAAAGTTGTAGCCCGACCACTTAGACACGTCGCGCAGGACGACGCTCAGAAGCGTGGGGTCAGGGTAGTTCATCTCGATGATGGGGACAGGCGCTGGGCGCAGCGGTACGGCCGAAGTCGCCACCTGCGTCCCAGTCGGTGAGCTACTTGGTTCACCGGCGGGTAGATCATCAAGATTGTCTGTCGATCGTCCAGCCACCCTTTGACCTTTCTCCCCACCCCACGCGAGCTACCGTTTAAGGCATCGCAACAGTCGGGGTCTCGTCTGGTCTTCGGCCGATCTTTGGAAATCTTGAGAAGATTTTTGCTATATTCAATAAATTAGCGTCGTTACGCCCGTATGGGGCGCGGCCAAGCGCTTACCGGTAGCTGCCGCGGCTCGAAGCCACGCCCGGGAACGAATGACCTATTGGAACTCATGCTGCGCCCATAGATGTGCAGCGAGATAGCGCAGTCGCCACCAGCGTGCTCGATCTTATGGACGTCGCGTGCCGGCGGTAGGTTGTGCATGACGGCACCGGGACCGATAATAGCCGAATCCAACGGTTCTGGATTGACCTCACAGTCGGTGTAGTTGGTGACTTTTAGCTGATTTTGCAGCACCAACTCAACACCCCACGTCCCATGGTCGTGGATGGGCGTTGCGTCACCGGGCCCCCACACCAGAGCCATGATGACGAAATCAAAGTCCGGATCTTGGTAGCAAAGGTACCTGCCCGGACGCGGGTTCGGCTTGAAGAGGAGCTCTTCGCTGAGACGAGGGAATGCGGCGCCCACTAGGAGCTCTATCGATTTGATGGTCGGTGCGTCGACCTCGCCAGCCCCTACGACCTTGCGTAGCTGTTGGACCAAATTATGCACAAAAACCTCGCTCAAGTGTCTTTTCGGCAAAATCCAAGATTTGCTTGAGAACGCTACCTGTATGTCGGTTGATTACGGCTATCATAGCAAAAAGATTTGCCTTCATTTAAGGTATTTCGAGGTCGCTGGCTAGCAAAAACGGCATTTGCTGTTTCGCCGCCTGGGCCACCAGTAGTATCTAAGGATAGCAACGGCGGCGGGCCCACTGGCCAGCACAAATTCCACCTGAAGTTGACGAGAAGCGAGCGCAGACGATGGCAGCAAAAACCGCAATCACTCCGACCCGTAGCGATGATTATCCCGAATGGTACCAGCAGGTGATCAAGGCCGCTGACCTGGCTGAGAACAGCCCCGTGCGTGGCTGTATGGTCATCAAGCCTTGGGGCTATGCCGTATGGGAAAACATGCAGCGCGTCCTAGACAAGATGTTTAAAGATACGGGCCACGTGAATGCCTACTTCCCCCTACTCATTCCGCTCAGCTTTTTGGAGAAGGAGGCCGAGCACGTCGAGGGCTTCGCCAAAGAATGCGCCGTCGTGACGCACCACCGCCTGGAAGCTAAGCCGGGAGGGGGCCTCAAACCCGCAGGCGAGCTCGAGGAGCCTCTCATCATCCGCCCCACATCGGAGACTATTATTGGCGCATCCTACGCCAAGTGGGTGCAGTCCTACCGTGACCTACCGATCCTGGTGAACCAATGGGCCAACGTCATGCGCTGGGAGATGCGCACACGGATGTTCCTACGGACGTCGGAGTTTCTCTGGCAGGAGGGCCACACGGTCCATGCCACTGCGCAAGAGGCGATGGAAGAAACCATGCGCATGCTCGACGTCTACGCTGACTTTGCCGAGAATTTCATGGCGATGCCAGTGATCAAGGGCGAGAAGACGCCGGAAGAGCGGTTCCCCGGTGCCGTCAATACGTACACGATTGAGGCGATGATGCAGGACCGTAAGGCGCTGCAGTCCGGGACCTCGCACTTCCTTGGGCAAAATTTCGCCAAGGCCTCTGGTATCAAGTTCCTCAACCAAGAGAGTCGCGAGGAGATCGCTTGGACCACGTCGTGGGGCGTCTCGACCCGGTTAGTCGGTGGGCTACTGATGACGCACTCTGACGACGACGGTCTGATTCTACCGCCGCGCCTGGCACCGCATCACGTGGTGATCATGCCTATCTACCGTAACGACGAGGAGAAGGCGTCGGTGCTTGAGTTCTGCAACGGTCTGAAGGCCGAGCTGCAAGCACAGACTTTTGGTGGCAGCCCCGTCGAGGTCAACCTGGACCTCCGCGATCTCCGCGGTGGCGAAAAATCTTGGCAGCACGTCAAACGTGGCGTGCCGCTTCGGGTTGAAGTGGGACCGCGCGACGTTGCATCGGGCTCTGTTGCAGTGGCGCGCCGCGACCAAGAACCAAAAGCTAAGATGTTTATACCGCGTGCTGAGTTTGTCGCGACCGTCGGCCAGATCCTGACCGATATGCAAGCTAATCTTCTAAACAAAGCTCGCAAATACCGCGACGAGCACACGCGCAATATCGACTCTTGGGATGATTTTGTCTCCTACTTCACACCGAAGAACGAGGACAAACCAGAAATTCACGGGGGCTTTGCCATGTGCCACTGGTCGCCAGGTCCTGAGGCGCAGGACAAGTTAAAAGATCTCAAAGTGACAGCACGCTGTATCCCACTCACGGGCGAAAAGGAGAGCGGCAAGTGTCTCTTTTCCGGTCGTCCGAGTCAGCAACGCGTGGTCTTTGCCAAGAGCTACTGAAACCATCTGAGTACCGATCTTTAGGCTGACTTTAGGGTCTGTCGATCGCTGGGAGCTAGCGGTGCCGTCGCGGCATCGTAGGCTCGCTGGCAGCGATAAAACGGGATCCGTGGGTTTAAATGGTGCACTCCGTGCACGTTGTGGCCCACGAGTATCACGCTTAAAAACCGACTGGGAAAGTTGCGCGTGTTGCTAACCGGACTCGTCTCCTGGTGCGGATGATGGGGAAGCCAATCGAGAAAGAAGGCAGTAAACCCCATACCCAAGAACGACGGCATCATAAAGCCATATAGGGAAACATCAGCCCAGGGCGTGGAGAGTGCCGCCACCGCAGTTATCCAGAGTCCAAGGAGGATTACAATTTCCTTCATAAGCTCGGTGCGCGGACGGTCGATCTTGACCAGGTAACAGTACAGATAGCGAGGGTAAATCGTCGCGCAACGCAGAAGCAGCATAACTGGATTTTTGGTGGCCACCCAGTGATCCGGATCGTTCGCGGGATCATTCGTGTGCTGGTGATGGGTCAAGTGTATGCGGCGCACGGCGGCAAATGGAGCCATAAACATGACGCCCGCAACTGCACCGATAGCCGCGGTTAACCAACCGCCGCGCCCTTTGCCCTCGATATTTTCGTGCGCTGCTTCGTGAAAGACGGTGAAGCTATAAAGGTTACAAACCGTCGCCACCAGAAGTAGCGCCAGAGGCGGCAGTACTCCGACCAAGGTAGCGTAACAGGCGGCACCAAAGACACTCCATGTGCCAACGGCTAGCGCCAAGGTCGGCCAGGCAAAGCCACCAACGTAGCTACGTAGTACGCGGATATTCATCTGGTTCGTCATGTCACCCTCCCTGTTGCCCCGCCCGCCGATGGTCCCAAGGTCTTGAGGCAAAGATTCCCTAAATCCTCATCGGAATCCCTGGGTTAAACTTTAGCCCGGGACTGACCTAGCAAGCCGCGGGCCAACTTGATAAGGTGCGGAGACTTTTGCATTTACCGGAGTCCGGCAGTGAACTTAGAGCCGCCACCCCCCAACCCAGTTACCAACGAGCCAGTGCTCAAACGCCGCCTGGTTCTTTTTCTTGCGACGAGCGTTGGCATCATTGTCGCCAATGCCTATTACGTGCAGCCCATTCTTGCTGAGCTGGGGCGTGAATTTGCGTTATCGCCAGAGAGGGCAGGCCAAATCGTTATGACAACGCAGCTCGGCACCGCTTTGGGTATGCTCACCGTAGTGCCTTTAGGCGATACGCGTGAGCTGCGCTCACTGATCACGGCCTTACTTGGGCTCGCTGCCTGCGCCCTTATTGCCATGGCGACGGCATCCTCAGCGCAGACTTTATTTTTCGCGAGCTTCGCCGTGGGCATGTCGACCTCCATTGTGCATCTGATTGTGCCGTATGCCGCACACCTGGCGCCTGAGAGCATCCGGGGACGGGTGGTAGGTACGGTCCTGAGTGGCCTACTTATGGGCATCCTGTTAGCACGCACGTTCAGTGGACTAACGGCAGGAGTCTTTGGCTGGCGTGGTGTTTACTGGGTCGCTGCAACAATGATGGTGACACTGGCCGTCCTGGTTTATCGCTGGTTACCGCGGCGCCCACCTGTGGTGCATCTCAAGTATTTTGTGCTGCTACGTTCTGTGCTTGATCTAGCCAGGCAACATGCAGCGCTGCGCGAATCTGCCGTGACTAGCGCCCTGCTGTTTGCCGCCTTCAGCGCTCTTTGGACGACGCTTGCCTTTTTACTGGAGGCGCCACCTTTCGGTTACGGACCTGAGGTGGCCGGACTTTTTGGTTTAGTAGGTGCCATCGGTGCAGCAGGTGCTCCCATCTTCGGGCGCCTCACGGATAGTATCGGCGCGAGGGCTGCCTTAGTTTGGGCGCTATTCCTTACTCTCGTTGGCTTTATCATCCTCGGTTTATTTGGGCGAACGATTAGTGGACTCATCATCGGCATCTTGGTGATGGATCTCGGCGTGCAGTCCGGACACGTGGCTAATCAAACACGTATTTATGGTATCGATCCGCAAGCACGTGGACGCCTGAATACAGCCTACATGGTGACATACTTTACCGGTGGAGCAACGGGCTCAGCACTTGGGGCTTTCTTTTGGCAACATGCAGGGTGGCTAGGTGTTAGTACCTTTGCCATTTCTGTGGTGGCGCTCGGGCTCGCGATCATGAAGCGCAACACTACCGTCAGCGTGACGGCTTGACTGCTTGAATGACAAACTCGACACGGCGATTGCGGCCACGGCCGAGATCGGTCTCGTTGCTGCTGACGGGATCATCAGGGCCAAATCCCTTGGCCGTTAGACGCCGCGGGTTAACGCCCTTGGTAATGAGATAGGCCTGCACGGCGTTAGCCCTGGCGAGAGACAGTTTGATGTTCCGATCGCGGGCACCTACGTTATCGGTGTGGCCCTCGATGGCGAGTAATTGTATCGACTCAGTGTCACTCAAGATTTTTGCCAGGCGATCAAGATCTGCATAGGACTGAGTCTTGATCACCGCTTTCTTAGTCTCAAATTGAATCGGCGGCACCTCGAGGCGTACGATGATCGATAGCTCGCCGCGTGACCTGGGTGTCACCTCCACGAGGCTGGTGACGCCCGGGGACACCACGAGTTGCTCACTACGTTTAGAATAACCGCTGGCCTTCACATCGAGCGTATAGATCCCCGGACTCATCGCCTGAAAAAATGGACCGCCCCCCATCACCGTTCCGGACAGAACGGCCCCTGATTTTGTCGTTAGGGCACTGCCACCACGTAAACTAAAGGCCACGTCTTTGCGCTTCGAGTCACGCAGATTAAGACGTAGCGAACCGGGATCGTTGCTGCTCACTTCTGGCGGCGGGATTTCCGATTCGACAAAAGGCTTAGCCGGTGGCGTAACCTTGCTGACAGTGAACTCAATCCCGGCAAACAACCGCGCTACCGGCGCACCATAGCCGTCTCCCAGGCCCCGACCTGCACCAAGAAAAATTCCCATCCGGTCGCCCAGCGGCTTAGCGCTGATGCCGACCTGAGATTCTATCGATGTGCTGAGCGCCGCCCCTGCCTGCCAAGTAACGGAGCGCCGCCCCTGCCACGAGGCGAAGGCGCTGAGTCCCGATAAGGGCTCGATCATGTACGAATAGCCAAGACCAAAGCGCCATTCGGCACCAAGTTTCTGACCGTAAAGTGATTGATCGCTGCGATGCGCATAGTCAAAATTTGCCGCAATATAATTATTGGGTGTTAGATACTGATCATAGAGTAACTTTAAGCCCCCACTAACAGCCCCGTCACTACCCGCGGTGAGCGACGTCCCATCAGTCGGCACGGTGGTTGAGCGCCCTAATTTCATGACGGGTGCCAAGGCGACGCTGCGACCCGTAAATGGCACAGCGCGCGGGATCAAGGTCCAGCGCAGTGCCACTTGCGCATCACCGACCTGCCCCTTGGTCGCGGCATTATTGGTTGCGGTATTCATGCTACCATCGGCACGCTGCGCCGTGACCCAGTTGACCGGAGCCGACGCCAAGATGCCTAAATTTGCTGTAAGACCGCACGACGGGGCGATAGTCAGTGCACTAAGCGCCTTCAGTTTAGCGCCTGCCACCGCTTGATCCTCCTGCTGCAGCGGCTCGCGCGCATGATTAGCATAAATGCCGGCCCAGCATTCCCCCGGTTCTAGTGCTGCTGCACCAAGGACGGACACTAGCGGATTGTTGTCGGCGAATGGTGCGAACGTTTGCAAATCGATGCCGTAGGCCGCGGTCCCTGAGCACGCCCACGTGAGTCCCAACGCCCACAGATAGGCCAAAAGGCCATATTGCAGCGTCAGTAAACTGTTGGCTCGGCGCCCCTGCATCTTGCTCAGTCCTCTTTTAGTGGTAGCAACGGTATCGTCGCATTGAGGACTAAACTTGAGGACTAATACCGGTGACTAGGCCCCTCTAGGGTCTCAAGGAGCGCGACGCGGATCGGATCAGGAAGTGACCACAAAAGATCGCGCAGCCATGGCAGCTGCTCTCTTGGCAGGGTCGCCGCTGGCATACCCACTGTCACAGGCGACCAACCTTGCGGTGCATACGATCTTAACTCCAGTCCTTTATCTTCGGTCCAAGTGTAGATTTGATGGCTATGCTGCAGGATCCACTTGTCTAAACGCTTTGTTGTTGGGCTTTGCCAGGTCCAGAGGTTTAAGTCCTGTTGTCCATGAAACCACCTTTTACCAGCCTCAGATCCAAGGGTGGCTGACGCTTCTACTGGCTCTAGTGATCTCCCCAGAGCCAAGGGCTCAGTTAAAGCACGGATACGCAGCAGAGATTCACCCGTAGTATCGGTAAACACCAGACCGGCCAGGTCACCAAGTTGCCACACCAACTTAGCTTCGGTGCGGAGCAACACTTGTCCCCACTTGAGGTTCATCGTGAGAGGGAACGTGGGCACCTCGATATCGCTGCCGATTTTGACACGCAGCCCGGTCAGACTGATATCGACGACGGGCCAGATGGCATTACCGAGTACCACCATCCTGCCTTGAGGAACCTCGTAGCGCTCGGTGCGTCTACGACTCAGTCGCGGTGACCTTAGACTCGGCCTGCCGCCCCCTGATCGTCGTGTCCCTACTAGTCGTTGCAATAATCCCGATAGCTGCAATGCTCGTCCCCCTTGTCAGCTTCGGGTTCTGCTATTAAAAAAGCTTAATACCTTCAATGAAAAAAGTTTATTCTACAATAAAATCGGACATTTGAGCTTGCAATCCTAAGTAAATCCGGCGACACTCTAAGACACCGCAATCACTAGTGAGGGATCCCAGTCATGGAAACGACGGAACTTTCGGGCGACGCCACCGAGCTCGCTCCCGCGCCTACCGAGGCCCCAGTCAAATCCAATAAGTTACCGGAAATTCCCATCGCACATGTGGCTGTCGTGACTTGCCTCGACGATTTGCAAAAGGTACTCGCCGCTCATCAAAAATGGGCGGAGGCGGTGCTCGACCCCAATACTGAAGTCGCAAGCGGTCGCGCCAACCTTACTAATGCTGACTTGCGCGGCTACGAACTAGCCGGCGTCAATCTAAGCGGCGCTAACCTGAGTGGTGCCAATTTAGCTGGCTGTGATCTTGAAGGTGCCAATCTCAGTGTCGCCAATCTGCAAGGAGCCGTACTGGCCTGCGCCAATCTCCGCGGCGCTAAACTACGGCGCGCGCGACTCGAAGGCGCTGATCTGCGCGGTGCCGACTTGACCAACGCTAACCTTACTGGTGTTGATCTCAGCAAGACTCTGATGAAGACACCAGAGAAGCCCGTAGACAACACGCTAGCCGCTGCGCCGGCCCCGGCCGAGTCTTTAGTTGCTGAGTCAGATGTTGGCGCGTCATTAGTTACTGAGCCATTAACTGATGAGTCAGTAGCTAATGAAGCTCAGGCAGCATCTGAGGACGAAGCTGACACGACTCAGCCTCTTCCCGACGAGCCCTTGGTTTCAGGTAACGTAGTGCTCTGATGCGTATATGGCTTGATAACGACGGCTGCCCTCAAATTGTCCGCGACATTGTCTTTAAGGCATCGCAAAAGCGTAGGATAGCCGTAGCTGTTGTGGCCAATAGGTATATGCACGTTCCGGCCGGCGGCATAATCCAAATGATCGCCGTATCCGGCGCCTTTGACGCGGCGGATAACTATATCGCGGAGAACGCCGTTGCTGATGATTTAGTGATTACGGCCGATATTCCGCTCGCCAGTCGTATCGTCGAAAAAGGCTGCATGGGACTAAACCCCCGCGGCGAAATTTACACCGAGGCCAACATCAGAGAGCGCCTCGCCATGCGCAACCTCATGCAGGAACTGCGCAGCGGCGGCGAGATACAAGGTGGCCCCGCACCTCTCGGCGACCTCGACAAGAAGCGCTTTGCCGATGCCTTTGATCGCGTCGTGACGAGTTTAATCAGCAAAGGAGGTTGACGGTGAGGCCTCTGCTCCCTTTGATCTTAAGTAGTCTGCTGGCCGCTCTTGCCGCATTTGGCTCCGGCAATGAGACGGCGCAAGCCTGCTTCCCGCTTGCCGCAGTCGGCGCTGCTGTGATTTCGCTTATGGCATTTTTTAGCGCGCAAATTCAGGACTCAGCCCTAGGCGGCGGCCTCGCGACGCGCCTAAAGGCGGGGGGGCGTCGTTGGACGCTGCCTGTCGCGTGGTCAACTCTACTGGTGACTTTAAGTTATCTCGCGGTCGGAGGAGAGGTCCGCGTCCTTACGGACGAGAGCACCCTACTCAGCACGGCGCTCCACATTTACCTCACAGGCAAAGCCCAGTTGATCAATATCGGCCTCTACTTTAACGACCAATTTCTGCCCGTTGGACTGCAGACACCACTACGCCCCGTGCTTTATCCCTTGCTGGTGGCACTTGTGCATATGGTCACGGGCTACCGCTTGGCAAATGGCTTTGTGATCAGCTTTCTCGGCATGGTGGTTGGCCTCACAGCTGTGATTGGTTTAACGAGGACGTTAGGCCGCTCCATAGTGGGCTACCTTGCTGCTGCACTCATCGCCACTTTCCCTTTGGTAGCTTTGGCTACCACATCGTGTGGGCTAGAATCACTCAATCTAGGATTAGTGCTGCTCACCCTATATTTCTTGCTTCATTTTGTGCTGACGCCGTCCTGGCAGCGGTTTGAAGCCGCTCTCTATGCCAGTATTTTAGCCGCACAGTGCCGCTACGAGACGGCTTTACTTGTGCCCGTAGTTGTCAGTGCAGCTGTCATGTATCGCGGCACACTGAGGTACGTGCGGCCGTCCTATCGTCTCCTCGTGGCTCCGTGGCTGCTCGTGCCTTCGGTTTGGCAGCGTCTCATCTCAAGCTCAATCAACGGGGGAGACAAGGTCGATGCCCCGTTTGGACTTCAGTACCTTTGGCCTAATCTTCGTCACGCAGTGGAATTCTTCACGCCGTCGTGGCCATCTCTCTATCCCATAAGTAGTACCGTAGTCGTCAGCGGCCTGGTCGGTATCGGCCTGGCTATCGCGCGGATAGAGGCAGGAGAACATGCAGTAAGATGCAAGTACCGTCGTTACTTCACTCTCACCGGGGCCTACATCTGCGCGACGCTGGTCATTCACTGCCTCTATTACGTCGGTGATCTGCGTGAGCCTCAACTGATGCGCATCGGGGTCATTTATGCGGCCATGTTTGCCCTGTTTGCAGCCTATTTACTAGTCATGATTGCCAGACGCCCGGTCCAACAACTGTTGATGGTCGTACTCACGACGGTCATTTGCTCGCGCGGTCTCGCTATAGCCGCCGTTAATGCGCACGGCAAAACGCACGCCGGTTATCTGGAATATAAACGCAATCTCGCCCTCATCGAGAGCTATCCACGTGACGGCACGCTGGTGATCGACCACCATCCTGTCATGTACGTCCCGAGTCGCTACGGAACTGTAAACTTCGAGTATGCCAATTCAGCTACTGCACAGATTCTGAGTCAGCTAAACGCCAAGATTTTACAGCATGTGCTGGTCATCCAGCGGATAAATAATCAAGAGCCATCGGCAGTTACCCGCCTTACCGATGCGTTCCAACTCACTCCGCTTGTCGAATACCGGACGACGGCAGATTACACGGTGCGTATCTCACGCGCGGAGCCGCGGCATTAGCAACCTTCTGAAGTCCGATTTTCCCCTACAGTTTTGGGGGGCTAAGAAAAAATATAAAAAAGGACTCAAGTTTATCCAGTCGCTATCCGATCTTGCACATATCAGTTCGGGAAGGCAATCGATAGATGAGCCCAGATCATAGTGTGAACAAGCCCCGGTCGCAACGTCACTGGTAACAACGTGATGTGACGCTAACCGCCTGGGGATCTCATCTGGGAGGACTATTGGTGACTGACTCTATCATGACCTCTGGTAACTGGAAGACAGTGACTACGGTAACCGAAGCCACAGATTGCATCGACCGCGGGGTATTAATCAACTCGCAGGAAGTCTGCACACTAAGGACTCATCTCAACACAAAATCCGAAACTGAGATCATCCGTCATTATGCTCGCCGTTTGGCCGCACAGGGCGGAGACATCCATCATGCCAAAATCATCGTTGAAAGCGTCATCGTATGGCTTACAGGGGCAGGGACCGAAAAGCTCATGCACACCTTTCTCGAAGAGTTCTGCGCCCAGCGTGGCTCGGACGAGGCAAGTTGGCTACTCGTAGACCTGGCTCTGGGTCATGCACAAGTCGACTCGGATGAAGCAGACGCACTGTTGGAAACCGCGGTGGCAATCATATGCGAACTCGGACTCACGTTCCGCGATTATAACCGTGCTTACCCAGGAGAGTTGCACGAAGTAGACGACTTCTTGGAGCATGTCGCCAACGCCTTGATTACGATTCAGGACACGCAGAACATGAGCATTAAGTTGTGCCTGTTTCATTTTTTTGCGCTTTATGAGCATGGGCATGACCACCACGCGTTTATCAGCCGCTTCATGAGCCGTTTTGGCCGCAGCGTACTTGATCATTTGTTGAATCTTGTTTTTGAACACGAAGACGATACGACAGCGCGCCAGTTTCTGATTGAGAACCTTACCTATGTGCTAGGGTCTGATGCCGCAAGCCAACGTATCGTTGCAGCTAGCTTCGACCATTTCATGATGAAAAATCCGGAGCTATGCGCAGAATTCATGCGTCAACTAGGAGACGCTCTCTCGTCTCTCGACGACCCGAACTTTAACCATGCGGCGCAGTCATTCACCCGACACCTTACGGCGTTGCTCGCTACGATACCCGACGAGGATCAACCACAATCTGCGCGCGATCTGATCAGTACGATTCTGATGTTCCAGCATTGGTCATGTTTTCAAGATTGTGTCGCATCGATGCGCCAAGATAAGTCAATCCCAAGACATTTTGTCATTTTCCTGGAACGGGCATTAATTGAAATGGATAAGACGCAGCAATCCGCGAACGACAAGGTCATACCACTACATCTATCCAAGCGACGCCGCCGTCAATTACTCAATGCACGCTCCACCTGGAGCCAGCACACAGACGAACGCTGCGTCAGGTGTATGCGCTGCTGTGGGTGATTATTAACGAGATCGGAAACCATGTGACGCCTGAGCTTAAACTCAGGCCTAATTCCCCTTGGGACCATCGGCGAACCACCATCACCGGCACCTGGCATTCTATCTGAGAAATATTTTCTGATTTGCGCTTAAAATATGGGCGCTAACCATCACATCTAAACAACTAAAGAGGAATTAAATGGAGCGATTCTTGGTATCTCGTCCGTGATTCAGGTTCGTTTATCCATGATTAGTTCATATGCAGTGCTACGTCCACCGGCAGGCTTTTTTCTAACCAACCCAAATGCAATGAGTTCCGTCACATCGCGCAAGGCCGTGTCAGTCGAACACTTAACAAGTTTGGAATACTTCAATGTAGTAAGATTGCCGTCAAAACCATCCAAAAGTCGGTTTACCACAAGAATCTGCCTAGCATTTAGCGGCACATTACGGAATCGGTGCCAAAATTCACCTTTCAGGAGTACGTGGCTTAATTTAGCTTCCGCACCGGTTATTGCTGTCGCCAGCATCTCAAGAAACCACTCGAGCCAACGAGAAATATCCAGTGTCCCTTTTTGTGCATGCTCGAGCTCGTTGTAGTAATCGTTGCGGAAATTGAGAAATTGATTGGATAGACTATAAAATCGCCGCGAACATTGCTCTGACTGCGCCAAACACATATCTGTGATGGCACGTGCAATGCGCCCGTTGCCATCATCAAAGGGATGAATCGTGACAAACCACAGGTGAGCCATACCTGCCTTAATCACAGGTTCCAAATTGCCACTAGCGTTAAACCAAGCCAAAAACCTTTGCATTTCACTGTCGACACATTTCGCCGGTGGTGCTTCAAAATGCACTTGCTCCTTGCCCACAACACCAGAAATTACCTGCATCGGTCCATTTTTGTCTTCGCGCCAGGCTGCCACTTTGATGCGTCGGGTGCTGGAATAAGGGGCAGGAAAAAGCGCAGCATGCCAGCCGAACAGGCGATCTTGCGTGAGCGGTTTATCATACATCTGCGTGGCATCGAGCGTCATCGCAACCACGCCGTCAACGTACCGACCGGATTCTTTTAATCCTGCAACTTCAACGCCGAGCTGGCGTGCTACCGAAGAACGTACCTGGCTCAAGTCCAAGTGTTCACCTTCGATGGCGCTACTCTTAACAATATTGTCTGACACCATATCTAAGGAAGCTTCGTCCGCGTAGGGGAAACCCAAGGCAAGCATCCGCCCCACAAGCCGCCCCTGTTGTAGGCGGATGGTTGAGACCTTAGTAATTATGCCCTCAATATTCCAAGTGAATTTTGGCCAACCTTGACGCTGATAAATGTACCGTACCGACATGTTAAGACCTTTTTGCGGTGAATAAGATCTATATTTACCGCAAATAACGCGGTGAATAAAGCAGTTATTTACCGCAAAACTATTCTCGTGGCGCACCCATCTCAGCTTAATTGGGCCTAAACAACTAACCATGTGACGCCTGAGTCTAAACTCAGGCGTCCTTCGCCTCAGGGTCTTGTAAATACACGCGTGCTCAAGTACAGCGGACGCGTCACGGGAGTGTTGCCATCATGCATATCCGTGAAGCGTCCAAAGCGAAGCTTATTTCCTTCGACACGAATAATCTGGTAGGTATTGTCATAGTCACAAGCAGATGTGCCGGTTAGCACATAGTCACCGCCGCGACAATAATCGTATACGCGTTTGCTCGGATCCATCAGAGTGAATGTATCCCTCACGTTTACCATATCGAAGGCAAAGACGTTATCTAGACTGGTAATGGCCTCGCCGATGACGAATTTACCCTCAATAATCTGATTCATCAGCGGTACTTTACACGCCGCATCACTAAACTCCTCTTCTAGCCACTTAAACTCATCCCCAACAAAGGTATAAGTCCATTTAGCACTACGAGACTCATCTGGTGGCCACGACGTGCTTGGTTCATAGGACTGACAGCCCAAAATCCAAGTGCCTTGTAAGTCAGTTGTTACTGAATCAGCGTCGGGAGATGCGGCCAAAACAGCACTCGTGGTTAGCGATAATATGATGGCAGTTCCCAGTGAAAATAACGACAACATAGTCACCAAATCGCGTGTAACACTGGCGATGGTTTATGCAAACGAAAATGTTATTAGTGTGCAAAATGAGTCAGATGCTTGAGTGAAAAGAAACACCTGTGTCCCGCAAGGTGGCTAAGTTAGTGCCCATAGCCTGCGTCAAAGTCTAGTAGTCAAACTCACAGATTGTTTTAGGAATATCTCGCCGGTTGCTTAGTCACCAAAATCTATCCGCTCAGATCTCATCTTTTTCGTCCGATCTCCAAGATGATGGGAAACACAAATTTAGTTGCCATCGTTGCTACGGAGTTTTGCCAGTCATGCAGTCCAATTCAATATTGAGGATCACCGCCTGGATTGTGACTGCTCTAGCTCTGCTATCGTGTAACCGTAGCAATCTCGGCAACGGTCTGACAGGCAGTAAACCCTCGGAGCCCTCACCTGCCCCGACACCCGGACCGCCCCCAGCCATTGAGCCCATACCGGTAACTGGTTCCTATCTCACATGCGGCTGGAATGATTACGCGCGAGAGGGCAGTCAGGTCAGTATACTCTGCCAACTTCAGACCCATGACGGTAACATTCTATCCACCGACGACTTCAATAAATCAGGGGTCAAGTGGGACGTCACCGACGAGACTGGCGCAGCAGCACAGGGCACCACGGTCGAAACTTTGGACAGTAAAGCCGAGGTCAAAATCTCGACCGACTATCCACAGACTATGCGCTTAAACGTAGGTTTGGTGCGGACCGCGACGGGAGACGCCGTACCCCCGCCCAAATTATCCATCGTTAGAGGCGTCGATGGCGCCGCTCCCAACAGTGCTTTGGGACGATGCATAGCCAGAGATGGCGTAGCGTCATGCTTCCAATCTCTGAGAATCCCGCTATTCACTCCCGGCCAGCCTATCGTTGAAATCCCACGCCACCGGCAAGTATTTACCCAGAATCTTCTGGATGTTGCTAATAACAACCTCACTTCTACAACCTACACCAACGTATCTAGTGGCTTCACTTACCCCAAGACTTCTGCAACCTCGAAGCTCTTGATAACGGTCAGCTTCGCGAGTTTTAAACTAACAAACTCGGGTGGCATACAGTTCGGCGCAAAGTTCGGGATTAGTGTTAATGGCACTGATTATGAAATGTGTAGCTCTCAGCACGCAAACGTAACCCCCGAGTATCAATTTGCGCCATATTGCCGCATTTTAATCTCTGAGCTCGGGGCTGGAAACTGGGCCATCCAACCACGCGTTGCAAGTGTCGGAACAGCAGCTATGTTTTCCTGGACCGGTGGCCTCGCCACGATTGAAGAGATTTATTAGTCACCGACTCTCTATAAATTTGCCGGCACTACCTTTTTGCCACCATGCGCGCCAAGAAGTTACCCGTATAGCTCTTCTTCACCTTAGCGACATCCTCAGGTGTACCTTGAGCAATAATTTGGCCACCGCGGAAACCACCCTCCGGTCCCATATCGATGATCCAATCAGCCGTCTTGATGACGTCGAGATTGTGCTCAATGACCACGACCGTGTTACCTGCCGCGACTAAACGCTCGAGGACAACAAGTAGTTTACGGATGTCATCAAAGTGGAGTCCGGTGGTCGGTTCATCGAGGATGTAAAGAGTGTGTCCGGTATCAGCGCGGGCTAATTCTTTGGCCAGCTTGATACGCTGTGCCTCGCCACCGGATAGGGTCGTCGCTGGCTGACCTAGCTTGATATAGGAAAGACCGACGTCTATCAGCGTCTTCAGCACCTTGGCAATTTTGGGATGATGCTCGAATAAGCGCTCGGCCTCGGCCACCGACATATCGAGAACATCGGCAATCGAATAGTCCTTGTACTTGATTTGCAGCGTGGATTCGTTGAAGCGTCGGCCCTTACACGTCTCGCAAGGGACTAGGATGTCAGCCAGAAAGTGCATCTCGACCGTCAGATAACCATCACCCTGACAGGCCTCGCAGCGGCCACCTTTGACGTTAAAGGAAAATCGCCCCTTCTGATAGCCGCGGGCTCTGGCTTCTGGCAATAATGCATAAAAGTCGCGGACTAAATCAAATAATTTTGTATAAGTCGCTGGATTGCTGCGCGGCGTCCGCCCAATGGGGCGCTGATCGATATTGATCACCTTATCCAGTTGATCAAGTCCCGTGATGGATTTGTGCGCACCCACCTCAATATCGGCGTCGTGAAGCTGGCGCGACAGCGCGGGATAGAGAATTTGGTTGATCAAACTGGACTTGCCAGCGCCGGAGACTCCGGTGACACAGGTCATCAGCCCTAGTGGAAAGCGTGCCGTCACATCGCGCAGATTGTTCTCCGTAGCACCGACGACCGTCACCCAGCCCTCGTCTTTCCGCCCTGACGGTGGCACACGCCGTTTCGTGGGTACAGCTATCGTCTCTTTGCCACTTAGGTACCGACCAGTCAGCGAGTGGGGATTGCGCCTAATCTCTGCCGGGGTGCCCTGCGCCACGATACGCCCGCCGAGATGACCGGCACCTGGTCCGATGTCGAGGACCCAGTCGGCAGCTTCGATGGTTTCTTGGTCGTGCTCGACGACGATCAGCGTGTTGCCGATATCGCGCAGGTGACAGAGTGTCGCCAGTAGCTTCTGATTATCGCGCTGATGGAGACCGATCGAAGGCTCGTCCAGGATATAGAGAACGCCCGTGAGCTCGGAGCCAATTTGTGACGCGAGGCGGATGCGCTGTGCCTCGCCTCCGGAAAGTGTAGGCCCTTTGCGGTCAAGGGTCAGGTAATCGAGGCCGACGTTGACGAGAAAGCCAAGCCGACTGCGCACTTCCTTAAGTAACTCTTTGGCAATCAGGAGCTGATTGCCTTTTAGCTCCAACTTGGCGAAAAAAGCCGCTGCATCGGCTGTCGTCATAGAGCAAACGTCCATGATGGATTTGCCGCTAATCCTGACAGCCAAGACCTCGGGCTTAAGACGCGCCCCGTCGCAAGTTTCGCAGCGTCTAGTCGACATAAACTTGCCGTACCACTGTTTCATCTCGTCAGACTGAGTCTCTTCAAAGCGCCGCATGAGTCGCGGCAGCAGCCCCTCGAACGTTGTGGAGAACGAGCCTTGGCTACGCTCACCACGCCACTTGACCGTCACCCGCTCCTCGCCCGATCCACGCAGCAAGATATCGCGATGCTTCTTACTTAACTTTTTCCACGGAGTATTTAGATCAATGCCAAACTGTTTAGAGATGGCCTTGAGCTTCTCAGCCCCCCAACCATCACCGGTCTCTCCGTCCTTAAAGTAACCGCGCCAAGGGATGATCGCCCCATCTTTGATGCTAAGGCTGGGGTCTGGGATGATTTTCTGCTCATCCATAATCAGGAGCGAACCAAGCCCACTGCAGGTGGGACACATACCCAGGGGAGCGTTGAACGAAAATAGCGGTGGCGCGAGCTCCGGAAAGGCGAACCCACAGCAACTACGCGCCTCACTCATGCGGATATCTTCGCGGTCTTGGACATGCACAATGATCGCTGATTGACCGCGCTTCAGCGCCGTTTCGACTGAGTCCGTCAACCGCTGCTTAAATTCGCCACTGCGCTTAATAACCAGCCGGTCGATCACGACCTCGATCGTATGCTTTTTGTGCTTGGCCAGTGCTTGCACGTCACTAAGCTCTCGGACAACTCCGTCAATACGGACCCGACTGAAGCCACTTTGCGCTAGTTCACCAAAAAGCTCGCGGTGCTCACCCTTGCGGTTTTCAATGATCGGTGCGAGCAGCAGGATGCGCGTGCCCTCAGGCAGCTCCATAATCTGCTCGACCATGCTGGCGGCATCACCGCGCCCCACCCGCTTGCCACAGATGTGGCAAAACTGCTCACCGATCCTCGCGTAAAGCACCCGCAGGTAGTCGTAGACCTCGGTGATCGTCCCCACGGTAGAGCGCGGGTTCTTACTGGCGGCCTTTTGTTCTATGGCGATAGTTGGGGACAGGCCGCGGATGGTCTCGAATTTGGGCTTTTCCAGCTGGCCTAGAAACTGCCGGGCATAGGCCGACAGTGACTCAACGTAACGCCTTTGTCCCTCAGCAAAAATGGTGTCGAACGCCAAACTCGACTTACCCGATCCCGATACGCCGGTGAAGATCACCAGCTTTTTTTTCGGAATCTCAACGTCGACATTCTTTAAATTATGCTCGCATGCGCCACTTACAAGAATGGCGTCGAGCTCCTGAGTTTTGGCCATGCGAGGTCTCCTGGGCGGTAGTCTAGTACACTATCGCTCGAGGACCTTGAGAGGTATGTGGTTGATCCAGCAAATTACCTTTTGTCCTGGACCAAAGTCATCATCCGAGCGATATGCAGTCGTGAGCGTTTGATCCTTGGCAAAGAGAAGCCACGGTGATGACGCCTGTCCAAAGTCGTAAACTTTTTGGGGCTGCTGCACCCCGCCTGCGGCACCACCCCCTGTTGCTGCCTCCAGCACGAAGGGACGGTCACACTCAAGCTGCCAGCCGACGATATCGTGGCCGGTGGAATTGTGCAATTCGATAGTCCCGTGATGCCCATCGATGCGGGCAAACGTGATCTCAGCCGCCTTTGAGCGGTCGAAGAATGGGACAATAAACTCATGCTCTCCGGGACCTAGCAGCGGCGCCTTGATGTGCACAATAAGCCCCGACTCCGGGCCTTCATGTTCGTGGCCAATGATAGTCAGGCCGTAGTCTAAAACCTCACAACCATGGCTAGGCGGCAACTGCGTATTGTCCCTCGGCGGCACTGGATGTGCGGTCAACCTGTGAGGGATATTGCCACCGTAACGATAGAGTCTATTGCCGAATCGCACCATGATCGATTCGTCGTCGATGGTGAGCAAGGGCTCGGGATTTCGCCCTAAGTCGGTATTGCAAGTTAATTGGGCGCGGACGCTGCTTTGCGTGTTTGATTTATAGAAGGACCCAGACACTGCATCCTTGACCAGTAGCTGTTGCCGCTCAAGATGGTCCGTGGTCAAAGCATTGTGATAGAGGTAGAACGTATGACCGCTGGCAGTAGTCCAAGTACAAGTTGGTGCATCATGGGGAGCCGGGCGCTCATCGGTGGGACTAAATGCATCTATGCTGTTTAGATTTCCATTCAAAGACAATTGATGATCGTTCTGCCAATCGACCGTTTTTTGCTGCAGTTCATCGCGGCAATGGCGCATCACCTCACGCGCCATAACGGCACCCGAGTCCAAAATTTCACGCTCAGTTGGACCTCTCATAGCCGCATCGAGCCAGCTCCGGTAGGCACTAACCTTAGTATAGGTGCCAGGCTGATCGGCCTCGGAACAATCGTGCCCCCAGCTCACCACACCCAAGAGATGCGGCTTGCCGTCAGCGCTTGTGACGTAAAGCGGGCCACCGGAATCCCCATGGCAAGTGTCTGCTTGACCAACGCCGAGATGACCGGCGCATATCATCGTGTCATCTAGGCGATCGTACTCAGCACCAAATGCCTTGCACTTGCTATTGTCAATGATCGGGAATTGCGCACTTTGGAGTTGGTCACTGGGAAGATCCCCGTAATTACTGCGCACACCCCAACCAAGCACAGTGGCTACGTTGGTTGTGTTGTCTAGAAGATCGAGCGAAATAGGCTGCCAAGCGTCAGGCGCAACGTGTTTAGTGTCAAATGTAAGCACGGCGATATCGGCACGACGCGTATCAAAATCATAATCTGGATGTACATCGACCGTTTGCACGCGATGCCGCGTGCTGGCCGTGACGCCGCGGCTGAGATCGTCCGCCGCTACGACCCAGAGAGCTTTACTCCGGTTCTTAACGCAGTGCGCAGAGGTGAGGGCCACCCCTGAGGCTACCAAGCTTGCCCCACACAACGGACGATTACTGCTACCCTCGGTGATCCCTAGCATAAAAGTTACCGGTGCCGCTGGCTCGCCGCCTATTACCTTAGCTGTCGACTGGGTGCTATTCGTCCATGAAACACCGCAGCCAACTAACAGTCCAATTAACTGGCCACACGCCATCCTTAGCATTAGGTGCATTTGCTTACATCCTTTGTGACCTTCACAGGATTTGGACCCGAGCTAGTGGTAACACCCAATGATTAAGAAAAGATTAACATTCCGTGTATTTAGGATGAGTTTCGCGTTTTTCGACTTTAAAAACAGGGTCTTGGAATATTTCACAATAGTTACAAATAGTTATGGATGGCAGACCACTCATTCTCATGATTGACAGCTTTAAAGCCCCTTTGCTAAACAAATGGTCTTTAGTTTGGGTAGAGGCGCCATCAGACCGCAGCCACCCTAAAAGTTCCACTCCACCGAGATTGCATTCATGACACTCAGATGCTTCATTTTAACGCTTGTTTGCTCCTCATCGCTCGCTAGCGCAGAGCCCTTTGCCAGCACCTGCGACGGACCCCACTGCAAGACTCTTGAGTCCATTGCTATCGTCGCCAATACCGCGTATTCCGTGGGCACCGACAACAATCAAATTTGGACATCCTACGCTGATGGCGAGACTCTCAAGGAGTTCTCACCACAATTGATCGGTCCGCGACCTCAAACGCGCTTGCGTGAACTGGACACGAATAATCCGTTTGCTACCGAGGTGAAGGAATGTCTGTTCCCACGTGAAGGTGCCTACGGTGAACATTTGCCTACGTATTCCGCCACACTTGTCCGTTATCCCGACCGACCCAGTGAGACTATCGATCTCCAAAAAATTGGATATCAGGCATTTTGGAGAACTCTTTTCCAGGTCGAGGAGCAGCTAGAAGCGGCGAGCCCAGGCGCAGTGATCGAGTATTCTCTGATCAATGACATCCCGGAATTCTCGCCAATTCCTGCGGGAGACGAAGCAATGGCCTTCAATTGTGCAGTTCTAGTCCGTGTCACGACCAAAACAGCTGGGCAGGAGAGTAAATACTTGGTTCTTCGACCTTGGATGACAGACTGACACTCGATTGGCTCTTGGCAGTGGCTTTACTGTGATTTACGAAACAAAGTATTTCGGTCCCGATGATGAAAAATATCGGGCCGGCCCTTCATAAGTAGCTGCGTATCCTCCTCGTAGGACCACGATTCTGGCGACTCGATCGAGACCTTGAGTTCGTAGCGCACGGTGCGGAATTCCCGGTCGAGGAAGGGATTGGAGCAGATGCCAAACGTCGCAGATCCTAAATCGGCTGCAAGCTGAAACGCCTTGGCACCATCAGCGACCGAGCCACCGGCTAGTACGGTCACCCCGCGCGGTACGATAAAGCAGCGCATGACTTGCTTTGCGGCAGCGTCCCAGAGCCAGTACCCGACTTCCTCGTGAAAAGGGGCGTCTTCACCGAGACGATGGGCGACCGTGCTGTAGCGCAGTCCAGCCAGACTTTGCTCGTGGTTGTTGATCATGCCTATGGGCGTAAAAGTGATACGTTCACGAAACTGATTGATCTCCGTACCACGGTCATCGGCCGGAGCCGTGTCGTGACCTTTGATGCCTTCCCAAACACCGATCAGTGCGGCAAGAGGGCCGTACATGTGAAACTCATTGTGGGCCATGTCTCAATCTCCTTGGCGACTACGCGGCCCAATACATCAAACTGCCTCTCAATAAGCAAGCAAAGACCTAGGCTCGGCGCGCCCGTCGTGCATCTCACTGAAGTGGCTCACCATCGCACCGTCTCATCACTCGCACTGGGCGACTGTGACCGCGGCGTTCTCCGTTTTCGTCACATCAGCCTCTAAGGGCCTGGCGGCGAAATTCATCGTAGCCCCACCGTCGATGGCACGCTGCAGGAATTCTTTAGCGAAGGTAGACTGTAGAGAGACATAGGCAGAAAAACTCTCAGCATTGTTGATGTAAGGCTTAAATTCTGGAGGCGCAATGCCACCGGCTGAAGCCACCGCAGCCACCAACTGCTTGAGCAGCAAGGGGCCACCAGAATCGCCATAACCCACGACTGCCTTTCCATTATTAGTTTCACCGTTAGAGCTGGCGTCCCCAACCACGAAGTAAAAGTCGGGATGAAACTCGGCGCGCATCTCTCTAGCCATTTTGGCTAAGCGGTTGGTTCCCGACCTTTTAACTTCAAGAGGGGACGGTGCTGGCGGGGCTGGCGGCGCTGACGGCCCAGGACTGTAATTAGGGGCGACGGTATCACCGTAGCCGACCAAAGTTAAATCCTGATCTTCGGTAAGCGGCGTTGATAAAATCGAGGCAAATGATTTGAAAGTCCCCGAGGGAAATACCAAAACGGCAATATCCCGCTCGTGATCGTCCAATCCCTTAACTTTTGGTTTATCTTTCGTGAGACTAGGTGCTCCAATAAAAGCTTTTACGGCTGGCACCCCACGACCCAAGGAGGCCTCGATGTTCGCTTGCCCAAGGTCGATTGCATCTCCTGGTATGTAGAGCATCCCACCGTCTGGACTATCGGTCAGACAATGACTGGCTGTGAGCATGGTGGTATCGCTGAGGAACGTACCTGTGCAACCGCTCCTAAAGCGTTTGTCTGTTTGAAATATAAAGCCGACCTGAGGGTGTTCCACCGTCGGGGCGCCGCCGACAACGCCTAAACACTTTTTCTTTTCTGGTTGTTGCTGCTTGTTATTAACACTGGCAACCTTGCTGCCGCTACGGAGGTTCTCTTCGCGGGTATTCGGTACACAAGCTAGAGCACCGCTCATCATGAGAGCCGGTAAAATCCGTGACCCTAACGTTAGCTTCCACTTTGCCGGCACACTACTCATCCGCGGTACCTTCAGCCTGCCATTGGCGACAGCTGCCATAAGTTCCTCGACTTTCAGACCGCCCTTCTTATCGGTCATTGGCAAAAAAACTTTAGCTTCTCAATTAAATCTCGAGGTTATATCCGACGCGGTGGCTACTAAGGACGTTTTGATACCCGGATGAGGCTCTCCTGGGCCGTCGAAGCCACCAAAGTGCCGTCGGCATCGTAAATCTGGCCGTGGTTCATGCCGCGCCCTCCAGCTGCAATAGGGCTGTCGCGCGCGTACAGGCGCCACCCTGTCCAGGGCCGATGATGGTGGAACCACATGGCGTGATCGACACTTGCCAACTTAAGCCCAGGGGTCAGTAGGGTCGCTCCATGCGGCAGTAGCGATACGGTGAGTAGCCCGAAATCCGAAGCGTAGGCCAAAGCACCTTGATGCAGTATCGGATCATCGGGCAGCTGTTCGTGCACACGTTGCCAGGAATGCATATATGGTGGTCTTTTGCTTGGGTTCGCCAGATCAATTTTTTCTACCGACCGGATTTCGACCGGGTAGTCCGCAAGTAGACGGTCACGATCCTTCACCGGCAAAAGATGGGCCACCTTACGTACGATCTCTTTATCGTTAATCAGTGAGTCAGGCCCAATGACCGATGGCATCGACGGACCATGTTCGAAGCCCTCCTCTTGCCTTTGGTAGGAGGCGATCATGCAGAATATGGTCCCGCTACTTTGTACGGCAACCACACGCCGCGTCGCGAAACTGGTGCCATCACGAATCACCTCGACCTCGTAGCGCACCTCCTCCTCTTGGGATCCAGGGCGGAGGAAATAAGCATGCAATGAGTGTATGGGGCGGTCCAAGGATACTGTGCGCGACGAGGCCACGACGGCTTGTCCAAGTACCTGCCCACCAAATAAGGACTGAAAGCCCAAGTGCTCACTCTGGCCGACGTAGACTCGGGGCGCCACCGGCTGCACATCGAGCAAACGGGCCAAGCGTCCAGGCTGCTGCAGTGCGCTCATGAGCCTATCCTCCGTCGGTTAAGGAGTGAACATTTTAACATTAAATACTATGATTGCCTGGAAATTGCTCCTTACTCGCAACCAGGTGGACGCATGACGAGCGACACTGAAATCTCTCGACGCGTTTCGCGTCGTGCCGCATGTATGGCGGTAGTACTGACTTACTTGGGTCTCTTTACCTGGTCGGGATGTGTCACCAAGCCTGACCTTCGTGCCGCTGCAAAAGTTAAAACTGTGGCGATTATTGGGTTCTCGATCGTGCAACCCAAGGGCGGCCCGCAGCTTCGACTCGATCATACTTTCAAATCTGCCGCCAAGTTTTATCGCCAAGTGGCAGGAGACCTGGCTGCTGCTCGTGGCTGGCAAGTCTTGCCGTTAGAGCGCGTGAGCGGACAGAGTATGTACAGCCTACTGGCCGCTAAATTCTCCAATCACCTCCTCAGTAGCGACATTCGCCCTACGGGCATTCTGTCGCAGGAGGAACAAGTCAATCTATCCCCCAAATACCGTGATCAACTCCGCCGAGCATTGGGCGTGGATGGCCTCGTGAGTATCGGCTTTGCACTGTCCCGCAGAAAACCGGAGGGCGCCAAGGCCGACAACACCGCAACCGTTACGGCCAAGGTGAGTTTCGATCTCTATGCTGGCAAGGGAGCTAAAAGTATTTGGCAAGTGTCGTCACTACCGAGTAAACCTTTCGCTACCCCCGATATCCCCCAGGACCTTGGCATCGCCCCAGGCGACGAGACTGTCATGGCGCAGGCCGTTGCCACGAGCGTCAAAACGATGCTCGAGCTGCGACAGCAAGAAGAGGCCCTTGCCAAGAAGAAGTAAGCAATCAGAAGTAAACGAGATTTATTGTACCAACCGACGGGAGATTGGAGTTTATGAGCACCATAGTTTGGTTTCGTCGCGACCTGCGTCTGGACGACCACCCAGCTCTGAGCGCCGCCGTGAAACGCGGCGCGCCAGTTATTCCCGTTTACATCCATAGCCCTGATGCTGACGAAGGTGATGCCGCAGCCGGCAGTGCCACCAAGTGGTGGCTCCATCATTCACTCCAGGCGTTGAGTCGCGATCTAGAGGCACTCGGCTCCCGCCTCATCGTTAGGTCTGGTTCAGCAGAGACGGAATTACTCGATCTCGTCAAAACCACCAAAGCCACTGCCGTTTACTGGCATCGCCGCTATGAGCCGAGCATCATTGCCCGTGATAGTCACATCAAAACCGCGCTCAAAGATCTTGGCTGTGCGGCGGAAAGCCTGAACGGCGCCCTACTCTACGAGCCCTGGACCATTAAAAATAAAAGTGGCGAGCCCTACAAAGTTTACACGCCTTACTGGCGCGCCTGTTTAGCCTCGGGGGCACCTGCGGCACCAGAGGCCCCGGTCAGCCGCCTTCCAGCACCGAGCGCATGGCCCAAGTCGCTCGCCATCAGCAAGCTCGCACTGAAACCACAGATTCCTTGGGATGAAGGCATGGAGGCCACGTGGACTCCAGGCGAGACGGGCGCCCACGCGATCCTACAAAAATTCTTGCCGTCTGCTCCCAAATACATCGCCGAGCGCGACTTTCCAGCTATCGCGGCCACGTCCCAGCTCAGTCCCTATCTTGCGCTGGGCGAGATTAGCCCGCGCCGCATCTGGACGACCATGGCCGGCGCTAAAGCCGCGATCAAACCGGGCGAGGGCACTGGTGGCGAGGCCTTTCTCAGGCAACTTGGGTGGCGTGAATTTGCCCACCACCTACTCTTTCATTTTCCAGCAACCGTCAACGCGCCGCTGCGGCCCGAGTTCGGTCACTTTCCCTGGGAGTCATCCCCAGAGCACCTGAAAGCCTGGCAACGCGGCATGACCGGATACCCCATTGTCGATGCCGGGATGCGTCAACTTTGGCATACGGGTTGGATGCACAACCGCGTGCGGATGATCGTAGGCTCTTTTCTCGTCAAGGACCTGCTGATCACCTGGCAAGAGGGGGCCAAATGGTTTTGGGATACCCTGGTCGATGCTGACCTGGCAAACAACACACTTGGCTGGCAGTGGATCGGCGGATGCGGTGCCGACGCTGCGCCTTACTTCCGTGTCTTTAACCCACTCGGGCAGAGCGAGAAATTTGACGCCAATGGTGTTTACCTGCGGCGCTGGTGCCCTGAGCTTGCCCGCTTACCAGCGAAGTGGATACACCGTCCCTTTGAAGCTCCAAAGGATGTACTGAGTGCAGCCGGTGTCACCATTGGCAAGAATTATCCCCGTCCTCTGGTCGATCACGGGGCTGCTAGGCTCAAGGCACTCAAGGCCTTTGCCTACCTACAACAGGACAAGAAAAAAGCGGCGGGTGATGCACCGCGCCACAAGAGTTAGTGTTCGCTCACTCGCGCGTGGCTGGCACCTTGATGGCTTGCCACTCGCGGTAAGTGGAATCTTTGAGGTCATTCCACGGTACTAAGCTGGTGGGTTCCGGATAAAGACCGGCCTCGATGTTAGCCTTGTGACGATAGTTGGAAATGGCCTCGTAGATAGTTTTGCGCGCGCGGTTGATATTACCAAGAGGTTGATGCTGCGCGATTGCATGCCATGGTTGAAAGGACAAGGCATCGCAGTAGGCGAGCCTTTTATCGGTACGAAAGGTTTGGGGCGGAATTTCAATGGTTGCAAAGTCGACGAACGGGGCTTTGTCCTGCTTCCATTCTTTGGAGGGATCCTCCACTTCCATAACTTGAAGATTGGGATTATTGGGCTGATTGGGGACAAAAAACTGCACGGCAAATCTGTAGCATAGAGATCCTTGGTCCAAACGTTCTTGTAAGTCGTCACGAAGCTCCGTGTCTGTGCCGTTCAGTGGTCGCGAGGTGACTGCTTGGCAGGGCCGCACAGCATATTTCACGGGACTGTTCACCTCTGGCCCACTCAGTAGGTAAGGCGTCTGACTAAAGAAGTCCATGGCCGCAAGGCTCTTACCGTTGTTGGGATTACCCGAGGTCAGAGCAAGAGCATTCTTGAGGACCAAAGCATGGCCAATGGGACTCTCAAACAGGTAGCTAACGATCGCTTTGGGATCCTTCCTAATCTTGATGAGTCCGGCAAAATCATGCGTGGTGGGAGCGGGGAAAATAGGGAAGTTGATCAGCAAGAAATCCTGCGTGGTTGCCTGCGGTTGATCTTCGAGGAGCTTAGTTCCCGGCACGTCGAAAAGCTTGATTGCCATACCCCTGGCATCGGGCTTGTTATCGCCAACTGGACCTAGAGAGCTTGAGAACCGTATGATCGCATCGTAGCTCTGACCGGGTGTCGCAAATACGCCGGTCCGGTATTTGGGGGGTAAGTCAGCGTTCACCGTGAAACGTGCCGCAGTACAGCCAATGCCACGCGGATGGGCATCACGCATGACTCTTTTGCCCTGATCGCGGTATTCTGCCTGAATGAGGCCAATAAGGTCATTGGCGACATCTGCTGCCTCTTGCTCTTCCCCTTGGGTATAAGTCTCCCAATTGGTCATCACGGTGACACCGTAGGCGTCTAGGCTCAGCAGCGCGCACGCTGCCATAGGAAGGACGCAGCGAAGACTAAAACGGAACATAGTCAGTTCCCCTTTGGATCAAGGTAATTGAGCACCGTAGCCCTAACGACAGGATAGGCTGCCTGGCAATCTGAGGTGCCCGCGAGGCGCTCCAGATCAGCCCTAGCCTTGGGCGAGGTTGCTGGGTTTTTTAACTCGAGGTCGCAAGACTGAATCCACTTATGCTCGTCGAGGACATCTGCCACTTCCATGGAGATATCCTTTGGATCACTGCGACCCGTGCTTTTGCAGCCACTGCCTAGGCTAAGCGACGCCACGAGGAAGCTGAAGCATGCTGTGCCACGATATCTCACAAAAGGAACCATGACTTGGCCCTTCAAAGTCTAGAGGTGAATCGGTGGGAGGATGATTCGTTCTAGAGTAGTCAAAGGCCAAGCATTCCGCAAGTTAGCAAACTGAGACTATTTCTGGCCCGGCGTACACCGCTGCATCGTTGCTGTTGTAGGATCCGACTCCTTGGCTATTTCGGCCTTTTGATCGATCGCACTGGCGATGAGTTCCTTGGCGAAGGGACTCGAGAGATCGAGGTAAAACGCCAGGGTTTCCTTGCCCAACACTCCCCTCATGTTCTGTTGGTCATACAGGATATTCATGCCTAGCAGCGTATTACCTTGAACCAAGGCTGAGCCACCATCACCGTGAGCCGGCATACTGTCAGTGGTCGATGTGTTCGTCACATTCACGCGGCGTCCACCAATCACATAACCGGTCTCGGTATTTAGCCAGCTTAACTCCTGCGGCAGTAACGCTTGATCGAGTAACACATTACTACCAACGGCAGGGCCAACAAGTCTCTCCGTATTGTAATCAAGATCGCGACGATCACCGATACCTACAAGATTTACTGACTCACCAGGCTTGCGGCGGTTTTCGCTTACTTTAAAGTAACCGGTGAGACTTGAGGTTGGGGCCTTGAGAATAACGACTTCCTTGATGATATTTTTTAAGGCATCGCTGACTACCGGTCCAACATTCGTGCTGGTTGTCGCGTTGGTAGCTTGCGGCGACCCAGTTGCCTGAGTCTGAATATTCTGCACCTGCTTGACCGAAGGATGAAAAATGACTCGCTCGATTTGCGGGAGAGAAGCTAAATGCTCATCACTAGCATCGGTATCACCACTAAACTGTATTTTGATGGGCTGAGGATTAGGATCTTCGGGAAAGATCCTATTGACGGAGAGTATGGAATTCTTTCCTATGATGATTCCCGTCCAGCCCCACCAGGCTCTCTTGCCAGCTTTAACCTCATCGAGTGAATTGAAGCCATAGTTCCACAATTTCACTAATTGGGGATGCGGTGCGGAATCCTGAGCGTTTAAAATACTGAGACAAGCGTCAGTCTTTTCGGCTCCTTTAGGTGCCTTTTTTTGCGGTGCTGTGGTCGAGGAGCCGTTCATTTTAGACTCGGATTGGCAAGCCAATAGACATGCTACCAAAATGCCTGCAGCGGCCAAAAATCCGGCATAACGCATCGGTCCCTCCAGAGGTGTACGCATTATCTGCAAATCTGGTCTGCGACTTAAGTAAAAAGCACGGGCTAAAGACTACCGGCATAGTTACGGTGTGTTACAATAGGAGCGGCAAGGGTATTTTATGGTGTTATTTTAGAAACTCTAACTGACGACAGTGGCAGGGTATGATGCGTGCAAGAAGCTCTCGATTTTTAATCCGTACGACCTTAGGAATGACACTGATGTCCGTCGCGAGCTGTGCTCACCTGCGCGCACTCCCTCAATCCGAAATCGACCGGCTGACGACATGCACAAACACCTCACTCACCGAGATACGCAAGTCGCTGCTACTGAGCGGCTACGAGATTAAAGATCAATCTGCTACTGAGCTCATAACGGCCTACAAACAGGTTAGCGGCTACGAAGGTAGACAGATCTATCGCCGTATTACGGTGGTGGAGACTGTGCCGAAATCATTCAAGTTTGTCGTTAGACTGAAGTCGGTTCAGCTCCCGTACCAAGACTCTCAGTATTACTACCGTGGGCCATTGAATACGGTCCCTGCACCGGCCAACGCTATTAATATCAACCTTGGTCCGGCAAAGCCGATGGAAAACGAATTTGATCCTGACTACATCGAGGGCAACCTTGATGAGCACCAGCTTATTTTGAGTGAAGTGTGTGGGCGGCGGTGAAGTCGGTAGACTGCAGAAATGGTCACGCAATAAGATCTTATCAGGATCTGACTACATGAATGCATACGCATTAGACAGCACTTACTGTTGCAGGTTCGTGAATAAGTGGAGTGGGACGCGTTGCGAGATCTGCTACAATGAGATCTGGAGAAGGCATCAATGACCGAATTTTCTACAGACAGCTCTCTGCTTAGTCTTGCAGCATTAATTTCTCAGCGGCTTAAGCCTGTGGCTATATATGTTTTTGGCTCTGTCGCGAGTGGACGTGCTAACCCCGAAAGTGATGTCGATCTCGCTATTTTTACCCGGGAGAAAATTACATTTGATCAAAGCGAAGATATAAAAGAGTTAGCACTGGCAAAGTGGGGGATTGCTTTAGATCTGATTGATTTCGTCGAAGCGCCTCCAACTCTTCAAGCAGAAATTATCCGGAATGGCAAGAAGTTGATTGTACAGAATGAAAATGATTTAGCCACATTGATCATGAGAGCACTGCGTAGCTATCAAATGCTGAATGAAGAGAGAGAGCCTATACTAAAAAAAAGGTTAGGAGCAGAAGGATGGAAACGCCTCTTTTGAAAATCGACTCCATCAGACGATGTCTTACTAGAGTCTCTGAAATGGCGTCTTTAAATCCCACTTTCAGTGACCAAAATGCTCTCGATGTGACAATTCTAAATTTACAGCGTGCCTGCGAGCAGGCCCTAGATCTTGCCAATTGGGTATGTGCATACCGAAACCTTAGCGTTCCAAGGACCTCCAGAGAGGTCTTCACCATTCTGGAAAATGCCGGCATTCTGTCGCCATTGTTAGCTACGAACATGAGACGAATGATTGGCTTTAGAAATATAGCAATTCATGAATATCAAAAAAATTGATCCAGCTATTGTAAGAAGCATCCCGTTTTAAGCGCCAATATACGAGGTGATGATCTCGGCAATGATTACCAATTGGAAATATCATCGGGCGAGAGCCAAGTATGCCTGAGGCTAAAAAAGGAAGACGACAAATTACTGCTACCAAAATATTCCATGATGACTTTTCTCCTAGCTACTGAAATTGAAAAAATAAACATCAGATTACTAGCCAAAGAAATTGATCCTGTATCTGATGATATTGGTGAACAAAATTTAAATATCGATACGGCAGCATCAATCATTGATGCACAACAAATCGAAACAAACATCACAATCAATGGGGCCGGACGCGGTGAAAGAAATTTAATAGCCGTGCTGGATGTGAAACTCGCAGTCTCTAAATCACCTGGGACGGCCCAAATTGGGGATGTTGAACCAAACGGATGGGTATTTGCAAAGTTGGCTAGCGGGGCATTAGTACCGCTGGCCTCTGGGACGGCTGTAGAATTAAAATCTATAAAGAACGAAAGAGAGCAATTCGAGATACTTGAGGGAAATTATAAAGGCGTTACAGCTAGCATTACCACTGACAAAAATCGATTCACACATCTCTGCCCGTTGACTGGCCGAAATCCAGCTAGTTCTCTCAAATTATTTCGTGACAGATGGATACTCCAAATTAATTCATTGGGGGAATTTGCAGTATTGCCCCTTGATGCTCGCGACATGATATTTCCAGGGAGCTACAAAATCTCGCTTCCGGATGCACCGCACCAAGGCGGACGACGACTCAGATCTTCGGCAAAACATGCTGAAAGCTGGTTCCGTATCGGGGATGAGGGAGAGCGATATATCCATCCGGGTTCGAGATCAAAAGGCTGCATCACTGTGACAGACTTAACGAAATGGGAGCTGATTTTCCAACACCTCGCCAACAGTCGCCTTGATGAATATCATGTCGGCATTATGGAGGTGATATGAAACAAAACATGATGCGTTTAGCATTCATTTCAACTCTTTTAAGTGTCATAGGCTTACTAGGGATAAATCTTTTACCAGAACGCCTGCAGATTTACGGTCCGCTGCAAGTGGGAAAACCTCTGCCTTTAAGTGCGCGTTCAATTTTCGAACAAGACTCCCAAAATATCTCATCTGGGTCACTCTACTACTACCTACCGCAATCAACGGAAAAAGAATGTGAGTGCTCTCATGCCGAACGCGTTGTCAAAAATGCGGGCAACAAAATGGAGATCATTGATAGCAAAATAAGCAAGTACTTTGGGGTGCCTACGGTTCACAATGGCGTAACCTTCCAACTAGCGGATTCGCTTTTGATCGTGGTTAATAAAAACGGACAAATACAGTCGATATACAGAAATGTTAATCAAATTCACTTAATCATGGGCATCGGCACTGAAGGCCCATTAGTAAAAATACTCGAGAACTTAGTCTACCGGCGGAACCAAGCGATTTCTGCATCAGCGGAAATCGACACCGTACTGGGCCAAATCTTCGCAAAACTTGAGACTAAATTTTAATCCATCAATCCTACTGCAAAATCTGCTCATCAATTAAACGCGAAAAAAAATCTCTCAAGTTTCTCTTAGGTCGTTCCGAGCGTGGCACCCGTCTTTGGCGGCGGTGTGCGCACGTCAATTACCTAGAGGAGTGTGTATGTGCAAAGTTCATTTAGCGTCTCTAAGCCTTGTATGCTCCCTCAGCTGCGGACCCGACTCCAGCTTTACTCCGTCGACTATGCCTGTTACAGAGTCTCCAGCAGGTGAGTCTGCAGACTTGAAGAAAACGCGGAACACCCCGCCAAAAGTCACGCGCCTTGAACCGGTGAATGAGGTGAATGACAATACGACATCGCTCATCGCCGCGGCGCCGAGCCAGCCCTTAGCTCAAGCGGGATCACCGGAACTGAGGACTACGTCGGAAACAGGTGCAAGGCCTGAACCAGCCTCCGCTCCAGCGCCATTGCCGCAGGGAGGCTTACCAGCGCCCATGGTTCCACCTATAGGTGTGACATCACCAGTGACTCCGCAAATCACTCCGCCCAAATGTGAAAGCAGTGCCACGATCGTAGCCGCCAATCAAATGTCAGATTTTAATTGGTCTGGCGACGGCCCCCTTACCTTCGCCATCGACTCTGGCAATCAGCCTGGCGACTTCGGGACGATTGACATCCTAGACGCGGATACGGTGCGTTATCGAGGTCCCAGCAGGATTGCTACGAGCCTTGATATCGCTGTAGTTGCTACCAACACCACCGGCATTAAAGCATCGTGCACGGTGCGCCTTAAAGCTGACGGTGCTCTCGGTGTAGCTGATGATGGACGCACTCCTGGCCTAGTCGGCAATGTTTTTCAAGTGCCCCTGGCAGAGCGTAATAATAGCGCCCGCATTAAATCGTCATGGTTTAGCGGCGCACCACTGTCATCTATCGTCATGCCTCGCATTGATGTACCAAATACACCTTACGAGCAGGGCTTTCCCGGCTATCCTAATCTGACCAGCTGGTTTGCTATCCGGTTTCGCGCCCAGATCCTCATACCGGAATCTGGCTACTACGGCTTCCAAACTCAGTCCGACGACGGCTCACTCCTCTACATTGATGGTCGCGTCATCGTCCGCAACGACACCGTGCATGCAATTTCTACGGTCACAAACGATCAAGTCTATCTAGAGGCAGGACTCCATGACATTCAGCTCGACTACTTTCAGGGACCACCTATTTACATCGCTATGAGTCTACTGTGGCGCAAGCCTGGTGATAGTCAATATATGATCATTCCTGCTACACAGTTCTCGAGACCGAAGATCTAATTTGAGTTAGCGCTAAAGAACCCGCAAATAAGTCTAGGCTATTCTCTCTGAAAGTCCGACTAATTGACGACTTAAAAGATCCAAACGGTTACCTATTTGTTCGTCATGGGCATGCGGATTGGGCGAGTGTAACGGCCAACCACCCTTAGTGGCGTCTTTAGTGCGGTAAAATCCAACCTGACTAAAATACTTACCGCTGTGTGAGGCGACTTCGGTTGCAAGGAGCGCATACAGCGTCGTTTGCGCTCCCTGCGATGGTTCAATCGATCCCCGCGGCTTAGTGCATACAATCTGAGCTTTTGCCCGCTCTCCGTCATCTGGGCGGCGACAGGCTAGCTTTTCTTATGGATCAAAAAAGGCACCACCGCATAGGCACGGATGAAGACATCTAAGCACCCGAAACTAATCCCTAATCAGCACTAATCTTGGATAAGAACAATGTAAAATAACAAGGACTATTAACACCTTAAGTCAAAGCCGCATTCTACCGATATTGGCAATAGGGACGGGGAGGTTACTTATGGTGCAAGTCGATGTGATTTGGTCTTACGCCTACGGCGCTAGTTTCGCGGCCGCAGCGACCAGGGAGCTTGCGCACGAGCGCGAGCCGTTTGGCAATCGCTACTACATGCTCGCCTTGCTCTTCCTCGGTATATTTTTTGCGCCGTCCGGACTGTATCTCCTGACAGCATTTCCGGCCTGGGAGACCATGCAAGTTGCCAGCAAGGCGTCTGATCTCAATCCATTGCTGGTGACATTTTTCGGTATCACTAACGTCACCCAGGGCATAATCGGGTTCTGGGTCGGATGGCGGTTTAGCCGTCGCCACGAATACTACAAAGCACATCTCAACTGGATGATCGCCTGGGTCGTCTTCTGGTTCGTGCTTGTCTCGGGGTGGGATACTACGGGTTACCAGCGTTTCCTCTACGATCCCGTCATGAACAACGGAGTGCCGTGGCAGGTTGGTCAGCACAACGGCTGGCAGTTTTTTACAGGCCCAGTATTCCTCACCTTGGTCACTATGGGCGCCGTGTTCGTACCGATGTTGTCACGGGGTGTATTTCGCATAAACTACGAAATAATGCGCAAAGAGAGCGGCGAACCCTTTCGCCTAGGAGCCGCGCTCAACGTGATGCGACGCTATGTCTACACTTGGTTCGGCGTCACACTGGTCCTGGCCATCGGTGCCGCGATGATTGTGCGCACGATTGCTGAGCTGTCTGGCAATGTACCCGTTGGCTATCTCCTGGGACTGCCACTGAGTGCCACTCTGATTTACGCCGTTGCCATCCCGAAGGGACGGCTCTTTCACTGGATAGTAAGTCCGCTTTACGGTGGTGATCGAAGCCCGACTCAGGACACGGGAGGTAAGCACTGATGGTACAGGTCGATGTCATCTGGTCCTATGCGTTTGGTGCCTCCTTTGCAGCTGCTTCAGCGCGACAATTAAGCGAAGAACCGAAGGCGTTTAACAACCGCCACTTCATTAGACTTCTTGTTTACCTATCGTGCTACTTCGGCCCCTCGGGACTATTCCTACTATGGGCATTCCCACGCTGGGAGACTATGCAGGTTGCGACTTCACTGGATCAAATACCCCCGTGGCTCGTGACGTTATTCGGAGTCACGAACGTAACACAGGGAATCATCGGCTACTGGGTGGGTTACCGCTTGGCGCGGCAAAAAGAATATTACAAAGCGAATCTCAACTGGTTTTTAGCGTGGATCGTCTTTTGGTTTGTGCTTGCCTGCGGCTGGGATACAACAGGTTGGCAGCGGTTCCTGTACGATCCCATGATGAACCATTACGAGCCTTGGGAACCTGGCCGTCACAACGGCATGTGGTTCTTTTTCGGTCCAGTATTTACCTCACTGGTCGTCATGGGAGCCTTCTTCGCGCCAGCACTCCAAAATGGCGTCGTAGACCAGTGCTACAAGAGCCTGCGTCTGGATAGTGACAGCAGAAGCCCTACCGGGCTCGAGTACCTGAGCCTGACCGGCGCAACCTATGGGTCGATGTTTTTTGGTACGTTAATTCTCGCCGTGATTTCATCCTTTATCGTGCGCGGTTGCGTCGCCGCCCTCGGCAACATGCTCTTTGGTTACGTTGCTGGTCTTCTGATAAGTGTTGTCTTGGGATACTTCTTACTAGTGCGACGCGGTATGCCCCTGCATCGGTTTATGCGGCGTTTTTATGATTCCGATAAACACGATCTAGTCGCTATTGGCTCCACAACAAGCAATTCCACAACTAGTAATTCTACTTATTGATAGGTGCCTTATGACAGCTAACGCGCAGGACTCAAGCTCCTCGAATCTAGCTAAGACCGATGAAATCATCGCTGCTCAAGATCTCTTCTTCGCCACCGGAGTGACGCGCTCTGTGGCTTTTAGACGCCAGCAGTTGAAACAGCTTTATCGCGCCATTGTAGAGCACGAACAAGAGATCACAGCGGCGCTCTACGCTGATTTTAAGAAACCTGCATTTGAAACCATGACTTCAGAGCTTAGTGTTGTTTATTTCGACCTAAAAATGGCCATGAGTAAGGTTAAGAAGTGGGCGAAAAAAAGACGCGTAGCCACCTCTTTCTTCGCGCAGCCTGGTCTGAGCTATATAGTTCCCGAACCAAAGGGGCGCGCGCTGGTGATTGGGCCTTGGAACTACCCGTTCCAACTCGTCATGGGACCACTCGTCTCGGCCATTGCTGCTGGCTGTTGCGTGGTAGCTAAACCATCGGAATTCGCCCCTGCTACGGCGGCTGTGATCGCAAAAATTATTAAAGCAACGTTTGCCCCGAACTACGTCACCGTAGTTCATGGTGGCGTACCCGAGACGACCGCACTTTTGAATCATGGCTGGGGCCACATCTTTTTTACCGGCAGTCCCGGTGTTGGCAAAATCGTTATGGCCGCGGCAGCTAAAACACTCACGTCGGTCACGCTCGAGCTGGGTGGTAAAAATCCAGCGATCATCGACGACTCAGCGCCGGTCGCTGAGACCGCACAACGGCTGGTTTGGGGCAAGTTTTTCAATGCCTCGCAGACTTGTATCGCGCCGGATTATCTGCTCGTTCCCGAACGCATGAAGGCCGAGCTGTTGGTCGCGATGTCCAAAGAAATCGAGGCATCTTATGGTAAAGATCCCGAACAGAGCCCAGACTTTGCTCGTATGATCTCTGAGCGTCACTTGGATCGCTTAGTCAACCTGCTCAAGGGTACCAACGTCATCACGGGGGGTCGCCACAATAGAGCGACACGCTATTTTGCGCCGACCATTGTGGACGGCGTGGACCTGGATCACCCCGTGATGCAGGAGGAAATTTTTGGTCCGATCCTACCGATTATGACGTACAGAAATTTGGACGAAGCTCTTGCCGTCGTTAATGCGCGGCCTAAGCCACTTGCACTCTACGTATTTAGCCGTGACAAAGCGGTGACGGACAAGATTATGAACAGCGTGCAGTTCGGTGGTGGCTGCGTGAACACTACACTGATGCATTTTATCAGCCACAATTTGCCCTTTGGCGGCATTGGGTCGTCCGGCATAGGCTCGGGTCACGGCAAATACGGCTTCGATGCCTTCACCCATAATAAAGGCATCGTGGTCAGTACCTTTTGGGCTGATCTACTTCCGAAATATCCACCGTACGGTGCGACCAGCGTCCTGATTCAGCGTCTGACTCGATTACTGATGAAGCTACCAGGCTGAGGAAATCGGGATTACCCAGCAGCACGTTGCCGCGCTCGCCAAAGGTCGTATTCCGCTTGCAAGGAGACCCAAGTTTCTGCGGGTAGGCCCAAGAGTGCTTCGAGTTGGATGGCAAACTCAGGAGTAATCGCACGCTTCTCGTTCAGGATTTCGTTTATCTTCGCAAAGCGACAGTCCAGTTTCCTGGCAAGATCCGACTGGCTCATACCAAGCTTGTCGATGAATTCTTCGCGCAACACACGACCTGGATGCTTCGGTATTGGCTTGGTCGCGCGCTTAACAGGAAATGCTTCACGGTTTGCATCGAGCCAGTTCAGATAATCCAACAAGTTCATCCGGTGAAACCTTCACTTTGCATGAAGTTTACGAATCTGCTCGATAACCGGCCATTGGCCGAACATGTCAGCAAACCTTTGAATCGTCACCCAGTCCAAAGCGTTGTTGTTTGCAATCAGAGCGGCAATATCGGCTTTGTCGCGGAACTCTCTTTTCGGGTCGTTGCAATAAGCTTGGATTTTGAGTCCGATCAGGCCCTCGGCACTGATGACTTTAACATTAAGACGTTGATCTAACCGAGCCTGCTGAAGCAGAGCAAGGCTTACGGGGCGATTGGCACAGAGAACATCGACGGCGATATCTCCGGCAAACTGAATCACTTCGCTTGTCTCCGCGAACAGTGTGAAACCATTGGCCAGCATCAGGTGCTTCAACTGAAGGCGCTGCGTCCCATCGACCAAAAAATCTATGTCGTTGGTAAAGCGCTGCACGCCATGCGCGCCTAAAGCTAGGCCACCGATAATCGCAGCGTCAATACCAGCGGAGTCTAAAAGACCCCGGATTTTATGTAGTTGTTCAAGAATGCGCAACATCACTCACCAGCTTATACGCTTGTATCGAATAGCAGTATAAACAGGAGACAACGCGACAGTCAATCCTCGTAAATACGTATGGGGTGAATTATGTGCCCTCGCCCTCATACTTGTCGCCCGGCTCCACTAGGATGTGAATCCTTTTGGGACTATACCTTGAGGTTGATGGTCCAAACTCCATGTTAATCGCCCTCAAAAAATCTGCGAATCTCTCAACTTCGTCAACTTCAAACGACGAATCATTGATTGGCTCTTGATATACGATTACGCCATCCTCGGTTTCCAGAAACCAACCGTTCTTTGCACGCTTCATTTTCGCCATAGTTTCCCCAGTCCTTCAGCATCGATGGTGGCATTGCCGGTCAGACACCTGACCACGACCGGCCAAAGTCCTCTGCACCATCAGCGCAAAAATCCTCTCGAGCTCTCGCTGGACCCATTCTCCCTCAAGGATGCCGAGGGCCCTGGCGATAGCCTCAATAGTTGCCAGTCCCTGGGCTTTAGTCTCACGCCGGACTAGATACTGCGTCTCTGGCCCAGGCGGCAAAGTGACTGCTTGAATCCCCTGTAGCAGTGGCTCGCGGCGACGCATCTTGGATGTCTGCCGCCAATTACCATCAGGCACGACTAAGGTATAAGGCCCACCCTCGCGCATGGCTGGAGATAGTTCGATGGCGTCATCGGCTGGATAAAGGATCAGAGGACGGCACCCAGCTGGGAGATACTCGGCCAGATCAAGCGGGACATCTCTCGCGCCACGCGTCAGCATGACGCTGTGCGTCAATGCCTGAGCAGCTAGCCGGCCGGTGTTGGTCGGGACCTGTAACTCGCGCCGAGCCGCCAGCAACACTAACCTTGTCTCGGTGCTCAAACGTGGAATATCGCTGCAAATGCAGACTTCTCGCCTCATCTTGCAGCGCTCACAGCGGAGCCAGGGTTTTTTCCTCATAAATTGATCCACTTAATTGTTGGTGCCGTTTTGGAACCTACGGCCATTGCTTCACTATTACTGGAACTGCCCATTAACTTGCGACGATGATCTGCAACAATCTGTAATCATTCATAAAACAAGCATTTCCCAACAGTTAAGTGGATCAGTTTGCTTGAGAACCATACAAATGTATGGTTTAATAGATGCATGAAGCGATTGACCAACAACTTAGACCACTTTAGTCACCTCGATGACCTCGGCGGCAAGCTTTGCCGACGGGGCCCCTCCCCCTCTGCTTCCGGCCGTTTGGCCTCGCACCACCCAGAGCTCGATCGCTTCTTGGTGGGCGGCCTCCCGCTTGGCACGATCGTCGAGATAGGTTCGCCGATTGGCCGGGGGGGCCGCCGTCCCCTGATCGCCTTCATCGCTGCCGCCACTCGGGGGCTCACAACGGCGGTGCCCCACTGGGTCCTTTGGACCTACAGCAAGGGCCAGGTCTATCCGCCAGCCTGGCGGGCGCATGGCGTCGACCTTAGCCGTGTCTGTTTTGTCCGCAGTGGCAGCCCTATGGAGCTGAGACCAGCGTTATTATCACCTCTCTTCAAGATCATCGTCCTCGACGCACCAACACAGCTGTCAGGTGATGACCTGACCTTTTTGGCGCATCATGCACGCCTCCGGGGCAAGCTTTTCATCCTCATACGCAACTATCTCCTAACACCGGACGGTCATAGCATCTGGCCTAAGTTACGCCTCAATATTTGGCGTTCCCCCCGGGAGCCTGGAGCTTATCACCTCGATGTCATCCGCGGACTTTCCCCGCGTCAGGCCGTGATCACAATGGATCCAGCTGGGGGCGAGTATGTCGCTCGCTGACTTTATGGCCATCGAGGGTGATTTTAACGAAGGCGCCACGCCAGCTGTGCTCACGCCGCGCTTTATGCATTGGCACGAGGGGGTCTGGCTGCTCGACTTGAGCGTCTGCCATACCTACTGGCATACCCAGGCGCACCAACACGAGACTTCGGTCGGGGCGCTGGTCGATGAGATCCTGCGGCGCAGTCTTCAGCCTGGGATGCGCGCCGTGATGGCCGATCATCCATGGCGCGCACTACTAGCGGTGCGGCAGATGCGGCTGCGCGATCTACGGGGCCTGCTCGACTTGCGCCAGCACTTTGGCAGCGCTTTTTATCAGCAGGTGAGTTGGGAGGCATGGCAAGAATGTGCGGAGGAGCTGGGTACGCACGCTGCGATCTGTAAGTGGCCGCGCTTTGACCCGGACGCCTTTAAGCGTCAGCTTAAACACATGCAGGCTGTGATTGAGCGCATTGAGCCCCCCCAAGCCCACGCCCGTATTGGCGGTAGCCAGGCTAAGGGAGCTGCTACACCACACAGCTGGCGCAGTGTCGATGCCCTCGCCATGCGGCGACGTTTTGGCACTACGATTGCCCTCCTATGGGAGTGGTCTCGAGCGGACCATGAGCGCGCTAAGGTACGTGCGCATCCTCAGGGATTTCCCTGGGTCTTTTGCACCAGTAGGGAGAAGCCGCAGTTACAGCGTCATCTCGACGTGCCGCTACTGCAGTGGGATGATCTGGCACCACTTTTAGCGGAAGATTGCGACCGCCTATGTCGGCTACCGACCTGGGATGCGCGCGAGCGCGTCACGGCCGTGAGCTGGCATCTCACCTTGGACGACATGAGTGCTCTGACGGTGCCGATCAACTTCCGTCACCCGCACAGTCTGGCTGCCGAGCAAGGGCAGCACAAGACGGCCTTGACGCAGGCTAACTACAGCTTTAGTGCCGCAACCAAACAAAAAGACGTTGATACTTATCCACGTGGCATTGTGGGCTGGCAACTCGTGATCGATGAACGCCTGGTAATCCCACCATTTTTGACGGACCTCTTTGGTGACAGTAACGATACCGACATAAGACATCTACGCACCTTGGAGAATCAGCTACCAGTGCCGCTAGAACGCTACGAGCTACGCGACGACTGGGTACCTGAAGCCGCTTTTAAGCGTAGTTCCCACAACGCGGAGCATCCTGGCGACGGTACTGCAGACGCGTCTTACCTACCGTGGCTAGCAGCGGCGCGCGTGCGACCTTTTTATATCGATACGCCGACCCCTCTTGATACTGAGGATTATGCGGCGGCGCGTATGTTTCTTGAGCGAGTAAATGGCAAGTGGTGGCTAAGTAGCATTGGCAGCAGTCAACGCGATTATTATGCTGTCATTGATCGCCAGCAACGTTGGCTATGGACTTATCGTGACCAGGCCGGCAAGTGGTGGATCCATGGTCGATTTGATTAAACACTACGGTTGGACCGAGTGGCTCTGTCACAGTAATTTTAGCTTTTTGATGGGGGCTTCACACCCTCACGAGCTTATAGAGCGGGCGCAGACACTTGGTCATCACGGGATGGCTCTGACGGATTATGACGGCGTTTATGGCTCAGCCCGCATGCACCATGCTTGGGTGCGACACACTAAAAGCCAAGATGATGCTGAGACACCTATCCGACTCTTCCATGGCGCCGAGTTTCACCTCGCCAAAGACCATGATCTGCCGCTTTTTTTACAGGACACCGTGGCTCTCCTAGCAACTAGTCACCGCGGCTATCACAACCTCGCGGCCCTTGCTAGCTATGCGCACCGCGACGGCAAGCTGGCGGCCAATATTCCTCCGGAGGCTTTACTCAGCGCTGATGTTACAGATCTAGCTGCGATCATACCGATGCGCGGTTTGCTGCGACGCGGCCAGGAGAATCTTTTACGTGAGCGCTTAACTAAACTGCGCGAGCATTTCCGTGGGCGCGTCTACTGCGCTGTCAGTCGTCATCTAACACCGGCCGAGGATCACTGGATCAAGCCCACGATCAAGTTGGCGAAGGATCTCGATCTACCTTGCCTTTTGACGAACGACGTATTTATGCATGAGCGCAGCGCCAAAGAGATGAGCGATCTTTTGCACGCCATACGCCACAACCAAACATTAGATCAGGTGGGTAGTCATTTTTTCCCTAATGGTGAGCGAACGCTACATGACTTGCGCACGCTGGCGGCGCGTTATCAGGAGCTACCTATCTATGAGTCAGCGCTGGCTGCAGGTAGAACCTTAGCCGACAGCTGCAAGTTTGATTTGCGCGCGCTGCGTTATCACTACCCAAAGGAGATGTTACCGCCGGGTGTGACAGCCCAGACCTATCTGGAGGAGATCACGTGGGCGGGAGCCAGATCCCACTATGGTCATGTACCACCGAAAATTGAGCGCCTACTCCATCACGAGCTGCAACTGATAGAGCAGCTGGGGTTTGCCGACTATTTTCTGACGGTTTGGGACATTGTGCGCTGGGCACGGGAGCAGGGGATTCTTTGCCAGGGACGCGGGTCAGCAGCTAACTCCGCCGTCTGTTTTGTGCTGCAAATCACCGCCGTTGATCCCAACTTATTTGATCTGCTCTTTGAACGCTTTATATCGGTAGAGCGCGGTGATCCTCCTGATATCGATGTCGACTTTGAGCACGAGCGACGCGAGGAAGTGATTCAGCACATCTACCAACGCTACGGCCGCAACCATGCCGCTATGATCGCTAATGTCATCACCTTTAGGCGCCGCGGTGCCACACGTGCTGTGAGCAAGGCCTTGGGGATATCGACAGAAACTCTCGATCACACCACTCATACTAACGAGCACCTAGGCCGTTTGACGGAACGGCTGCGAGGATTTCCGCGCCACCTTGGAATTCACTCGGGCGGCTTTATGCTCACCGATCGCCACCTCAACTGGCTCGTGCCACAGGAGCCGGCGACCATGCCTGGGCGTACGGTGATTCAGTGGTGCAAGGAGGATATTGAGGCCTTAGGTTTTTTCAAAATAGATATTCTAGCCCTGGGCATACTAACAGCTATACGCAAGACCTTTAGTTTGGTGAAAGAGCACGAGGGACGCGAGCTCTCGCTGGCCTCCATTCCTGCGGACGACCAAGCTACTTACGACATGATTTGCCGTGCGGATACGGTTGGTACCTTTCAGATAGAGAGTCGGGCACAGATGTCGATGTTGCCTAGACTACAGCCACGTAAGTTTTATGACCTAGTCATTGAGGTGGCGATTATCCGACCAGGCCCCATTCAGGGGGGTATGGTGCATCCTTTTCTTCGGCGCCGTCACGGCGAGGAGCCTGTGACCTTTCCCGATCCACGCCTGGTTCCTATTCTCGAGCGGACGTTAGGTGTGCCTATTTTTCAAGAGCAAGTCATGCGTATTGCTATGGCTGTCGGAGGCTTTTCGCCGGGCGAAGCGGATCAGCTACGCAAGAACATGGGCGCATTCGCCATTAAGGGCGATCTTTTGGGCCTCGGCGAAAAACTACGCGAAGGTATGCGGAAAAACGGCATCGCCGAGCCCTTTGTCGAGCAGATTCTGGGACAAATTCGAGGTTTTGCCGAGTATGGATTCCCCGAGTCACATGCAGCTTCGTTTGCACTCCTAGCCTACGCCTCGTCCTACCTCAAATGCCACGTGCCAGCGGCCTACTTTGCCTCGCTTTTAAACTCGCAGCCGATGGGCTTTTACGCGCCCCATGTGTTGATTCATAGCGCCCGCCAGGACGGTGTTCCCATCCTTCCCATCAGTGTTACTAAATCCTCTTGGGACAGCACCCTAGAGCGCACGGAGACGGGCAAGCTGGCTATACGCCTCGGCATGCACCTAGTGAGATCTCTGCGCCAACAGGCGGCTGAACATCTTTGCCGCGAGCGGCAACGCCGGGGTGGCTGGCCCAATCTCATGACTATGCTGCAATCAAGATCACTGAACCGCCTGGATCTCACAGCCCTAGCCGCAGCTGATGCCTTACGCCCCTTTGGTATCGAGCGACGAGCGGCCTTGTGGCTCGCAGCCGCGGCGCCTTTTTCCGGATTTCTCGAAGATGTCGAAGACACCATACAGTTTGCACCAGAGAGTGCCATGGAGCGTTGTCAGTCTGACTTCTATGCCACAACGACCACGCTCGGCCCTCATCCAGCAGCCATTTTACGTACTTATTGGTGCTACCAGCTCCCCGTAGAGCGATTGCAGCTTGCCAATGCACTGATAAAACTCCGCCCACGTCAGGAAGTAGCCGTATTCGGCATGACCATCGTGCGACAGTCGCCGCCATCAGCTAAAGGCATGGTGTTTATAACTATGGAAGACGACACCGGCATGATCAATATCGCCTTCACCCCACAAGTCTATGAACGCTACCGCCGGCTCGTTGATAACTACGCCTTTCTCTGCATACGCGGGATACTGCAGAGACAGCACGATGCTGTCTCCATCCTCGTAACAGAGGTGCTAAAGCCAGAAATACCGGAGGCTCAAGTGCTCAATCTAGAAGCGATACAAGATGTCGCTACGAACAAACAAAATCTCCTAGCGCTTACAGGTAATCGCTAGTCACTGCGCGGCATGCAGTACATGATCCCAGCCACGCAAGTTTGAGCTGAGTCCCAGCCTCTGCTTCACATCGTCACGGCTATAAACCGTCTGCATATCGTATCTATAGCTATCAAATACGCCTTGATTAGATCCTAAATGTTTCTTGATCCCAATATAAAGCGTGCGACCGCTACCCCATCGGTCACAGCTAGATCCACCGTCAGCTTTGCAGCGGAGATTCCTAAGACCAGTGAGAGCGTTACATTTATAACCGTTAGCAGACTGTTCCGCGGGATTACAATCAAGACCGACTGCCGCGGCGTCCATACGCCGCGACTGCGTCAGTCCACAGGCGGGATCCCAAGAATTACCCCATGCCTCGCAGGATTTATTGACATCCCACGATGACTCCCTCACCGCAGAACCAGCAATAACCAGCACACATTCCTCGTAACTAAGACCAGTCTCTGCAGCACCACGCGGGTCACTACAAGCTTGGGCAATCGCGTCAACTGCAGCCTGCGATAACCGGTCGATACCAAACCAGCCATCCGCTTTAACTGCACTGACGGCATCATGCGGCGCGCCACAACCAACGAGGGCGGCACCAGATACAAACACTAAGGCCAATAGGTTCTTCAATTTCATGGGACTTCCTTTCCTGATGAAATGATTCCTACGTGGTCTATTTGACGCACGAAACAGCAAATCTAAAAAATGAGCTCCCATCTTAGCATCGTGCTACTGACCCGTCAAAACACTTATTTCCATATGTAAACTTATCTAAGTTTATTTACTGGTGATATTGAGGATAATTCCCATATGCCATAGGATCTTCTAAAGTCAACTGACCATCAACGTTCAGAGTCAGTGTCATCACCACATGTTTGCCGCTAAATTGAAAGACAATCGCATTCATCAACACATGTTCAAGCTCACCGTCGTCTTCAAGACGATCATAAATCGCCTTGAGACCAAGCTCGTATTTACCCCTGATCTTGTGCCCATCAAGAAAATCAGTGGCCACAAAACGGCCATCGGCTTTGAGTTTTATACTGCGAAAGCTGAGGGGGCCCTGATCGGATATCTCTTCAGCACGATCTGTCGTCAGAGTTTTCCCAATCACTGGGTTTAAATCTATCGACGGCAGACGTTTTAGGACTTCGCTGCGTCCACTGACTTCGTCTACCAATGTAAAAGTTTGATCATCGGCGGTGCCCCACTGTCCCGCAGTCGCCACAGATGGCACGCCGTCGCGGCTATCGCTAGCCACCTCGGCCTCATAACGACCACCAGGAAGTAGACGAATGAATTCGTAGGATTCCGTGAGCGGAATGTCAGCAACCACATCTGTATCGCTTGATACTAGCGCCGCGCTTAATTCCGGAAAAATAAAGAAGATCCCGCAAAGACCGAGTAAAAAGGAATTACAAATATTCCTGATCATAGATCATCCCCCTAGAAATCACTTCTAGCAAAATAATTTTGGTTTAGTTATTTGACTTGGAACGTGATGGAGTCCGGCTTGGCGACGGCACCCGTGCTGATGCTGACTGCTTGCACGGTCAGAGTGTAGGAGCTGCCACTTTTCAGGTCGGCGAAATCGTACTTGTATCCGTCGGGACAGTTACTAAAGCTCTTTTCGTATTCGCGCTTGCAGAAAAAACGAAATTCATTGATCGTCACCGAAACAGGACCACCCGTGACGGCATAACTGAGCGATAGAGTCTTCTGATCGATGGGCGAGACCACCGCACCTTTGCTGACAATCACGGTAGCCAGAGGAAATTGGCTCGGCGTCGCCTGCGCAGTCACCGGCTGACTGGGGGTCTCAGGTTTGTCGGTATCACTACCCTTGTCGGCATCTGCCGCAGGTGGCGTGGCTTCAGGCGCCGCCTTGGGGCCACCCGCCCATGCGGGTAGCTCGGGTAACTCAGGTAGGTCGGAAATATCGGAGCACCCCCAACTCGCAGCCGCAATGGCCAGAGCCGTAAGCCGCAAACGCGTAGATGAGATCAGTCGGTTTCTCGACGATTTGACCGGCATAGACGATCCTCGGCAAGCTATCGAAAGTTAAAGGGACTCTGGTTTTTAAAATATTCTATAAAATATTTCAATATTTTAATAAAAAAAGCAGTCCACTTAATAACTTAGCTATACCAAGGAATGTCATCTGGGTCATCCGGGTCATCCGGATCAGCTGGGTTAGCCCGCAACCCGAGTAGCAACGTCCCTACTAGCTAGCACGGCCTGTGCGACGTTTGCCGCGCTTCACCTTGCCCGAGGCAGACTTGTCGATGATGCGCTCAACGCGGCCACGCAAGATCCGGGTCTGCTCTTCGATAACAGCAGCCGCAAGGTCACGCACTGGGATCGCGTAGAGCTCGGCGATGACGGGGATCTTGTCGAGAGGCAGCGAAACACGGTTGTTTTCAATACGTGACAAAAAGAAACGGTCGCTGTAGCCGAGAGCTGCTGCAGCCTCTTCCTGACTGAGACCCGCCTCTTTACGTTTGCGGCCTAAAAATGCACCGAAATGCTGACTATTCTTCTGTTTCACCACGATGACAGCCTTATTTCTAGAGTATGAAATAACCCTTAAAATTCCTCGCCACCAAACCCTTGACCAGAGGGTCTCCCGGGCCTTGCAAAAACCATTATGAAAATCTCAGACAAATATTTGGTGACAAACTTTGTCGTACACCTCTCGAGGCAACGAGGCAAGCAAGGAATGATGAGAGGGAGAGTGCAGGGCCAAAATCAGAAACTATCGACAAACACCCGACAAAAACCATCAAGCATGGCAACCGCCACCAAAGCCATGGTGCTTAAGCAACACAAGCATTCTCGCCCAGTTAGACGCACCAAAAAGTGTATAAATATGCTTCTCATTAAAAAATGAAACTGCCATACTCCCCTTACCCCTACCCCCAAACTGTTCGGCGCAAGGCGCAATGAGGATTTTGTGAAAAAGTCTGAGTCCGCTTGTAGCGAAGTTGTGTTATCTAGAGAGGACCCGGTTGCGATTGTTTTAGACGCAGATATTGCGAGTATCAGCGACCTATCACACGCCCTCAGGGCGGAAGACAGGGCCATCTTCCACCGGGAGCCAGGACCTACGCAACTCTGCTGCCTGGTCGAGAGCCACACCCGTGTGGTGCTCGTAGCTGACTTTAGCCACCCGGCGGCACCGGGGTGGCATTTCGACTCTCTTGCCGCACATTTGCCAACGCTATTCCCCATATGTGTCGTGGGCCTCACCGACCACGCACGCGATATCGATCACGTCTTCAACCTGGTCGACACGGTACCGACAAGTGCCACGCCCAGGGAGTTAAACGACAGTCTCAATGGCGCCATGGTGACGGCAAGCGCGCGCCATCGGCAGTGGCGGAGGGCTAGGCAGGCAGTCCGCATAGTCCGTCACACCTACGACCAGAGTCGCCGCGCTCAGGGTAAGGACCCTATTGCAGATCCGGTCTGGGACAGGGCCTGCCTGACCCTATGCCGCGCTTCACTCACCTACGGCGACGACTGGGAGACGGCAGCCCTCGACCTTTTGATCTATATTTTCAAAGATGAAATGTGAGCCAGAGCACAACGGTCAATCGACAGTGGACTGATTGATCAGATGCTGCCTAAGGAGCTCGATCCCCAATTCTGCAGCCGAGCGCTTAGCCTGATCGAGGTTGCTGCGATCGCAGACTAAATCAGCGACATCAACATCCAGGACCGCGGCGATCTTAGCTAGCGATACGATACTGAGATTGCGCGCATTCTGCTCCAGCATCGAAACATAGCGCAGCGATACACCCATGCGCTGCGCCATCGCCTCTTGCGAGTATCCGCGCTCTTGGCGACACCTCTGAATATTGGCTGCAACACGCCGACGTAGTAACAAGGAGTCCACGGGCACCTCCGCTGGTCACTACCAATCCTAAAACTGTGCGCCTAATTTATCCATGAGAATCAAAACTATGAGAGCTGACCACCAACGATTCGCTGCCGCTGACTAGTGGCCAAAAAAGCCACAGGTCTGCCCATTTTGTTAAAGAGAGGTGAAATCACCCCCGGGGCTATATGAAACTGCCTCTGATCAGTACTCATCAGCTCCACGGACTCGTGGTCATCTATAGCCGGACGAAAAGTCTCACGGCGACCATCGAACGCTTTCACAAAGGCCTCACTTCGAATCTGTCCGGAAAACACCTCATCGCGTCCGTAAAGCTTATACCAAGGGTAAAGCGTGATCTCGGCAATACTGTAGGAGATCAGTTTATAGAACTCGAGATTACGAAAAATTTGAATGCCGTCCGTATTATAAATCTCGACAAAATCCGAACCTTTGATTTGATCGAAGCCATCGGCGCACGGCACCATACCGAGACGCGCTATCGCAAACCACGTAAGACGCTTATCACTCGTCAGTTTGACGCCTGAGTTTACGGCATCTTGGAGCAGGGTATTTAACTGGTGGATCTTATTGATCACGTATCTTTGGCAGCGGGGATTCATACCCGCAAAATGGTCTAAGGTAGCTGCAAACACATGGTTGGGCACGAGATTGCTATGTCGCATCAATAACGCTGCATGCGACTCGACGACACTCTGCAGCGATAAAGCCAGTCCGTTCTGGTGATAAGCCAGTGCCACTTTAATCCACCCTCTCATCGATTGTGAGCACAGTCAGCTGAGTGCTTGCACCATGCCGCTTCATACAGCGTCCACTTATATGTATCTGCCTGCCGTCCTTGAGCATAACTTTGACGCGGTCGAGAGTACCTTTACTGATGAGGTCAATCTTCACGAAGCGGCGGATATCTTCTGAGTCTAAAATTCCGTCGGCAATGGCAAAAATATTTTGCTCCGGCAGAATTTTGTCTGTCATTTGTAAGATACGTTGAAAATATGTATTACAATTTTGTAGTCGATAATTGTCATCCAGCAGAACTATCCCAATCGGCAACATATCAGTTACCGCCGCACTAAAGCCTTCGACATCCTGAAGCGAATTGATCAGGCGCTTTTGGACATCGATGTTGTCGAAAACTAAAACAGCACCGGTGACCTGTTTACTGGCTGTCACATAAGGATTGACCCTAAGCTCATACCAAGTCCCTTGTCCATCTTGCAGATCGAGTTCTCTGGGCCTTAGCGTCGAAATAACCTCGCGTACCAAATATTCCACGTCGAAGGGTTGGAATTTGCCGAGCACCTCCGCCAACGTATACTTATGATGACGCGCATGCACTCCTAAGAGTCGTTCGGCGGCGGCAGTGATCATCCTACAAGTTAGATGATCATCGACAACGATGAGTGCGACTTGTCCACTCGCCAAAGTGTTTGCCAGGTCATCGCATACTTGGCTTAGCTCACTATGGCGATTACGGAGTTCTTCGTTCACAGTCTGGAGTTCTAAATTGGCAGCTTGCGCTTCGTCTTTTGCGGTCTGGAGTTCCTGATTGGTGCTCTGCAATTCTTCGTTACTAGACAGTAGCTCCTCACTCGCGGATTTGAGCTGCTCGTTGGCCGCAAGTTCCTTATCGAGGAGATTGTTGAGGTAGGCCTTGGTCTCTGCCAGTTCGTTGACTATAGCTGCAACACGGACATCAGACTGTTCCTCATCCGTTCCTTCAAGCTCCTTAACAACTTCTTTCGCGATGGGGCGAAAGATCACAATAAAACACCTCTGCCGTAGCGCGGTACTATCGAATGGCACCACCTCAACCGTGATGTTTTGCAACTCACCTGAGTCAATACGCATACTAAAATTATCACGACGCACCATCAAATTCGTGGCATCCGCCTCATGAATGAGTAAGCGCAGATCCACCAGCCACTCCCGTGGTGCCATCTTGAACAGATTGCAGGACGCAATTTCGCCTGGTTTATGCGTGAGATAATCCGCAGTTTGGCCCAAAAACTGTAAAATCTCCATATCGTTGTTAATAACGACGCCGCGTAATCCAATCTTGTCGACGAGAGCGGCCCCGACCTCGCTATTAATACCGTCATCGCCCGCTGTGGTTGTCGCGGGAGTGACCGTTGCCCGTGGGCTACGCCGCTCGGTCACGTATTCGCCTGCAAAATCGGGGGCCACACTGCGCGTGAGGCGTCGCGCAAAAATCTTGCCGGTTTTGCCGTAGGGCTCGAAAAGATCGGACGAGATCCCTACAGTTTCTGCCGCTCCCATGAGCAGGAGACCAGTGGGATTTAGTGCAAAATGAAATGTCGCTAATACACGGCGTTGTGTCTCTCTCGTAAAATACATCACTAAATTGCGACAGCTAATCAAATCAAGGCGCGAGAAAGGTGGATCTTTGGTTACATCATGATAGGCAAAGACGCACATATCGCGGATGATCTTGCGCACCTGATATTGGCCCTCAGGTAGACAAGTGAAATAATCCGCGAGGATCTGCGGACTGAGTTGCTCTGCAACATTTGCCGCATAGATGCCACTGCGCGCCTTGGTGATGACATTAGCACTCAAATCCGTGGCGAATATCCGCACCTGAGCCGTCAGGTTTCGGCTACGCAGGGCTTCTGCAAATATAATCGCAAGGGAGTAAACCTCCTCCCCCGTCGCACAACCCGCAACCCAGACGCGGACGGGATCGTCGGCGCGCTTATGCTCGAGAATGAAGGGAACAACTTCGGCACGCAGAGCGGCAAAGGCATCGGTGTCGCGGAAAAACGACGTCACCTTGATCAGGATATCCTCAAAAAGGCTGTCGACCTCCTCAGGATGTGCCGTTAAGTGAAAAATATACTCTTCAGGTCGGACAATTTTTAGAAACCCCATGCGACGCCTAATACGGCGCTCCACCGTCGGACGCTTGTAGCGAGAAAAATCGGTACCTCGCGTCTTATGCAGCCAACTCACGACAGGATCGACGGAGTTTTCGCCTGCAAGTAGGCCACCGCCACCAGAACCAAGTAGTCCCCAGTCGTCTGGCTGACGTACCAAGCGAGCGATCTCGGGCCCAATCTGCTCAGGAGCTAAAATATAATCCACGCCGAGTTCAATGGCAGCGTTAGGCATCTCGGGGAACGCTGCCGTCTCCGGCTTCTGTACAAGCGTGATACCACCAGCTGTTTTGATCGCCGCAAGACCAAGGCGCCCGTCCTGTCCCGCACCGGAGAGGACGACACCTATGGCCTCGTCCTGCAACTCGTTAGCCAATGACACCATAAGGGTATCGATTGGTGAAAAGGCAGACGGATGCCGATCGGCCAGGGGCAAGAGCCGGAGTTGGCCGAAAATCACCTCAACCAGTGTTCTAGGCGGATTCAGGTACACATGATTGGGCTCAAGTTTTAAACCATCGGTCGCGTGCACCAGGGGCATCGACGTCAATTTTGTGAGAAGCTCAGCCAAATAATGCGGCTGGTTCGGGTCTAGGTGCTGGACGATGATGAAGCTGAGCCCAGTATCGGTAGGCAAAAAGCGCAGCATTTTGCTGATGGCATCGAGTCCACCGGATGACGCACCAATAGCTACGACCCGCTGCCTCTTGGTGTACTTTTCTGACGTAGCCCCTTCCATCGGCACTGACTCCTGCTTCTTGAGCATCGCTATTATTCACATAAGTTACAGATTTAACGTTTTTTGAAAACAATAATTTGACGATTCTTCGCTTGCAGCAATGACACCTATTCCAACTTTGAAATTTTCTCCCATGTCTCTGAGTCGCTAGCATCAAAAGAACATCGGAGGATCAAATCATGAAAAACGCACTTGTTAAGCTAGCTCTCGTCTCCTCAGTCCTTATGACATCTGGCCACGTGGTCGCCGCCCCAGCCTATGACCGCGGCACATGGACCAACTGGCGCAGCAAATGGACGGGTGACTTCTGGACACCTGGTAACTTTGGTGATTCCCAGTACATGACCTGTGTCGCCAACGACGGATCGGACGGTGCCCCTGAATTCTGGGCCGCCGGCAACGGTGAACATGCCGCCCGTCAAGCCTACCAACAGTGTCTGGATTACGTGAATGTCGCCGATCGCAATCCTGCGTATATCGAGGTGGAATGCGGGTACTGAGACCACAGCCTCAGACTCAGAGGCCTCAGACCTCCAGTTGCTGCGCTTGGACTTCAGCACGCATCTTAGCCTTGTAGGCGTCTAGTCTGACCGCCAAACTCTTGGCGTACTGACTGTCGCCGCTAGCTAAGATTTGCGCTGCCAGTATCCCTGCATTGTGCGCCCCGCCGATGGCAACCGTAGCGACTGGAACCCCCTTGGGCATCTGCACTATAGAATACAAGGCGTCCATGCCACTGAGCTGCGTAATGGGAACCGGTACACCAATCACGGGAAGCGACGTGTGGGCCGCCACCATACCGGGCAGATGCGCAGCACCGCCGGCACCCGCTATAATCACGCGGTAGCCCTTGGCGCGTGCACTCGCCGCGAATTCGCCCATCTCGACAGGCGTCCTGTGCGCTGACACCACTTTGGCATCAAACGCCACACCGAGTTCACGAAGCATGGCGATCGCCCCTTCCATCACCGGTAGGTCCGACTTGCTCCCCATGATTACTGCAACTCTGGGGTCCTGCGATGGTTCCGTCATGCCTGCTCCCTCGTTAGTCTAGATTGCCACGCGCCAATCTCGACCTTAACAAGTTCGATGCGACGGCGCAGCTCCGAAGCTGAATCAGCCACCAGATTCACATGCCCCACCTTACGCCCAGGGCGCACCTCAGCTTTGCCGTACCAGTAGCTGCTCACTTTTGGCTCCTGCGGGCTAAAACCCTCCGGGACCTGGCCGACAAAACCAGGCCATCCGATAAGATTGATCATCCCAAAGTAGGGGTGTGTTTCTGTGCTACCAAGGGGCAGCCCAAGGACACCGCGCCAATGATTTTCAAACTGGGACGTAACAGCGCCATTGAGCGTGAAATGACCTGAATTATGGACGCGCGGCGCAATTTCATTTACGACTACGGAACCGTCAGCTTGGACAAAAAATTCGACCGCGAACGTACCTGCAATCTTTAGACTCTCACCGATCCGGCGCGCAAATGTCAGAGCGTCTGCGATAGCTCCAGGGGAAAGTCCCAACGCTGCAGCAGGCCCGACGACCTCGGTACAGATGCCGTTAGTCTGGGTTGTGAGTACCGGCGGGTACTGCACTAACTCACCCGTCGTAGAGCGGCTTGTCACGACAGCGAGCTCCGCCGTAAACGGCACAAAACTCTCTGCGTACACCGACGATCCGCGGGCTGTTGCCTGCAGGACAAACTCCAGAGCCGCGGCTAGTTCTTCAGGGCTGCCACGGTAAACCAAAGTACCGCGCCCATCGTAGCCACCACGAGCCCATTTGAGCACAGAGCCCCCAGCAAAGCGCTGCGTTAGCCCTTCCAACCAGGTAATCACGTAATGGTCACTCGATTGGTCACGCGGCAAGGCCTCAAACCTAGCCGTGGGTACGGCAAGCCTAGTCAGAAGCTCCTTCTGCCTCAGCTTGTCACCACAGACCGCCATCACGTCGGGACTCGGTTCGATTGCTACTGAAGTCCCGTCGACGCGCCGGTAGGCTGCTGCCGCTGCTATCACTGGAGGCGGCGTCAGCTCGCTCTCAAACGTCACCAAGGCACACGGTGCCAGAAGCTCGGCTAAGGCATGCTGGTCACCGATATCGCCGCGGATCACCCGCGCACCTCGCACTTGAGCGGCCGGCTCACCCGGATCCTTGGCCAGCACATGGGGCATGTATCCTAGATGGACTGCCGCCTCAGCCAGCATCCGGCCGAGTTGTCCGGCGCCAATGATGGCTACGGCGCCTTGAGCTGTGGTTGCATTTGCAGGGTGTGATTTCATAGCGTCTCGAATCTGAGTGACGCCACTTATAAGTCCGAAAGGATCTGACATCAAGTCCAAAACCGGGACCTAAAGGGCCGATCCTTTTCTGTATTTCGCGGTTTGTACCCTACGCAACGACCTTACTTTAGTAGCGATTGTTACAGCCACTGTCTGAGTAATAATTGGAGGCGTTGGGGCTCCAAGCACCCCAGGTGCCGGCCACCGTGTTGCTACTTACTGAGCAACTCCTTGAGGCCGTGCCGTTTGAAGAACAAATGATAAGAATTCTTTGGTAGATATTCATGGTCTGACTAGTCGCATTTTGAGTGCAGGAAGCGGCAGCGTAAGTCCCACTCCACGCACCCCAGGTGCCGGCGGTGGTGTTACTACTGACGGTGCAGCTGCGCGATTGTGATTGTGCGGCACATGCGGTCGGGCAGGTGGTGCTCGCTGCCGCATACATCGTCCGCGATTGACTGGTCGTATTCTGCGTGCACGAAGTTACCGTATAAGTTCCACTCCATGCGGCGCAGGTGCCTGCCGTGCAGCTTCTCGATTGGTTTTCCGATGTGCAGGCCGTGGGACAGGTGGTCGAACTGCTAGCGAATCTGACTCGTGTATTCATGCAGGTCGAGACTGTGTAGGACCCAGTAAAGGCACCGCAACTACCAGCCGTACAGGTCGATGTTTGGGCCTCAGAGACGCAGTTGGTGGGATCGGCAGCGGTGCTGGCCTGGTAGCGCACCCGACTCACCTGACAACTGCTGTTAGTGTATGTGCCTGACCAGGTCGAAAAAGTGCCGGCCGTGCAGGTGCGCTGCTGCACTTCAGAGGTGCAACTACCCGGGTCGTTTACTGTGGCGCTTTGATAGTAAACGCGTGATTGCACGTCACCGTTGGCAAATTCAGTGCCTGTGGTCTCATCGGTGCATTTAACTTGGTGTCCCATGATTACTGGCGTGAAGCCCACGTGGCCAGCTCGGGCCTGAGTGGTACTCATAGCGATCAGGGTGACCAAGCTTAGGCATAGTCTAGTCACGACAGCTGGTCTCCTGTGAGCGCGTTACCGAGTAGACTTTGGGGTAGCAGGGAAAACACATGGCGGTTTAGATGATCGTACCATGCACGCAAAGGCCTCACAATTCTCCGTAAGAGGTCTCGGGCCGCACTAATCCCAGTTGCTGGCGGCTTCGGCCCGAAGTTGGGTCGACCGGAGGCTCCGCTAACGGGTTTGCTGGATAACATCAATTGAGTAAGCTACCGATTCTTTTGTCATTTTGAGCGGTTTGTATGTATGCACCGCGGCGCTACCGTGGCGCTTCGGTGCGATCTTTTTTTTACAATATCTTTGGGCAGTTAGGACTCAATTCAAGTCCGGTACAGGACATGCCGAAGAGTAGCTAGGCTAATGCGTACACGCCCTCCCCCCGCTTTAGAGCAGATAGGACCTTAGCCCGAGGGTTCTGTATGTCACCAAATTCACATTTAAGTAGGTTGCAGCGCGCCACGATGGAGCATGGGCGTCGTGCTACGTTGGTTTGTTGTCTGTCGATCGGGCTGGTGTCTGCAGGTACCGCCGCTGCGAGTGGCTATCGGTTGCAGTATTCCGGTCGGCTGACGAGTGCTCAAGGAGCACCTCTTGGCGATAGCGCTCAGGTGGCTTTGAAATTCTGGGATTCTCTTTCAGGAGGTACGCAGCGCTATACGGACATCGATTTGGGTACGCTGCCCCTGAATCAGGGAATCTTTACGGCCCCGTTCGAACTGAGCGGTGAGGCGGTTCAAGCTGTGTTCGGAGACGGTAGCGCGGCTGTTTACGCGGAAATCTCTGCTAATGGTGCAACTTACCCAAGGCAGATTTTTTCTTTCGTACCTTATGCTCTGCGCACCCCCGTTGACGAAAGGGTCTTACAATACGGTAGCGATGGCAAACTTGGACTAGCTCCGGCTGGCACTTCGGGACCGAACAAATTTCTAACGCTAGACGGTACAGGTAAACTGAAACTTGATAGCCCCGTGTTTCCTGAAACCGCTACGAGTCTTCAGGGACGCCAGTTGTCCACGACCGCTCCATCAGCGGGTCAGGTATTAACGTATGCGGGTGGAGTCTGGACCCCGACAACGTTACCAACAGCAGCAACCGCTCTTGATTCTTTAACGGTCACGACGCCCTTAGCGAAAACCACTTCAGGAGGCGTCACCACCCTGTCGTTGCCACAGGCCTCCAGTGTGTCGACAGGATACCTGGGGCAGTCGGACTGGCTAGAGTTCAAAAATAAACTCGGCCTGGCCGGAGGAACTCTATCGGGCCCTCTCGCGCTTGCCGGTAATAACCTAGATGGTGTCGGCAATATCAGCATGGTGTCCGACGCCACGCTAATGCTAGGGACGCGTAGCCAGGACCCAACTGGGCTCTCGACCGTCGATCGCGGCAAAGTTTGGTTTGACAGCGCGACAAACAGTATTCGGTTTTTCAATGGTGCGGAGACAAAGACGCTAGGAACCGCAGGGGCAGTTTACAGCTTGAACGGAGTAAGTGGCGAGTCGCAAACATTTTCAACGGGCTCTGCGGGCACAAGTCCTACCATCGTTTCTGCGAACGGCGCGCATACTTTCAACATCCCGCTAGCCGCCTCAACCGGAGTCATAGCTGGACTCTTGTCAAACACCGACTTTCAGACATTTAACACAAAAGTCGGCCAGGTTGATGCGGGAGCCGGTATTGCTGTCGCCACGTCAGGTACAACTAAAACGGTAAGTTTAGCTAGCGTATCGGCTGGCGGAACTTACAGCAGAGTTGCAACTGATCAATACGGCCGTGTCACAAGTGGCTCGACGCTAACGGTAGCTGACATTCCAGAACTACCCGCTACGATCATTACGAGCGGAACCTTATCTGTAGCTCGCGGCGGTACGGGTATCGGCAGCGTTCCAACCGATGGTCAGATGTTAATCGGAGGTAGCGGAGGATACCGGCTTGGTACGCTGAATCCGGGAAACTCTGCGAGTATTGTCATAACGAACGGCAGTGGCTCGATTAGTTTAGACACCGCTCAAGACATCCGCCTGACAGCGTCGCCGCAATTTGCTGGGCTTACTCTGTCGTCAACACCTGGTTCGGTACTAAAGACAAGTGCTAACGGAACGATTCAGAGCGCATCGGCCACCGATGTCATTGCTGTTCTCGGTTATACCCCAATGAATAGGGCGGGGGACACAGTTGCGGGCACGGTTAGTTTTACCGGTAACGATTTACTGAATACCGGCAACATCCTGATGGCCGCATCCAAAACACTGGCGCTGAGCGCGCATACGAGCGATCCCGCTGGCCTCACCGCGGGTGATAAAGGTAAAACTTGGTTTAATACCACCACCAATCAAATCAAATACTGGGACGGCTCCACGGCCATCGCCCTCGGAGCCGCAGGATCGGGTCTCAGCAGCCTCAACGGACAGGTGGGTAATACCCAAACCTTCGGCACTCCCGGCACCACTGGCACAGCACCAGCTTGGGCGTCAGCCAGCAACGTACACACACTCAGTATCCCACTAGCAGCGACTGCGGGCGTCACCGCAGGTCTTCTATCTAATGCCGATTACACAGCGTTTAACGGCAAACTAGGGGCTGTCGCCGCAGGCACTGGCATCGGCGTCGCCACGGCTAGCGGTACGGCGACCGTTACCCTCGCTACTACGGGCACTGCCGGGACTTACACTAAGGTGACGACTGATGCGTATGGGCGCGTCACAGCCGCCACTAGCTTGAGCGCGGGAGATCTGCCGCCCCACAGTGCAGCGCTAATCACTTCAGGAACTCTAGCTGTAGCTAACGGTGGCACCGGTGCAACTTCCCTAGCAGCAAACAACGTCATTTTAGGCAACGGAACCAGTCCAGTCCAAGTGGTAGCACCTGGTGCCAGTGGTAACGTCCTCACATCGAACGGTACGACTTGGCAAAGTACGGCAATGCCCGCTAGTGTCACCAGCGTCACTGGAACGGCACCAATTTCCGTGGCCTCAGGCACGTCTACTCCGGTGATCTCCATTGCCCAAGCCAGCGGGACTACCAGTGGTTTCCTCTCGGCGGCCGACTGGGTGAGCTTCAACACTAAACAAGCGGCCGGTAATTACATCACCGCTCTGACAGGTGACGTGACCGCCACCGGAGCAGGATCAGCGGCAGCATCCCTGGCCAACGTCGCCTTGCCTGGTACATCGACCAAAGTCACTTATGATGCCAAAGGTCGAGTGACGACTGGAACCACCTTAAGCACCGCCGATCTGCCGCCACTCAGTGCAGCGCTCATCACCGCGGGTACGCTTACTGTAGCTAACGGTGGTACCGGCGCTAATCTCACGAGCACAGGTGGTACCGGACAGTACCTAAAACAAGTCACCGCTGGTGGAGCCGTCACCGTAGGCACGATGGCATCGAGTGATATCACCACGGCTCTTGGTTATACGCCTCTACGTAAGACCGGCGACACGATGTCCGGTGCTTTAAACATGGGGAGCTTCGATCTCACAAGCGCCGGCAACATCCTGATGGCCGCATCCAAAACACTGGCGCTGAGCGCGCATACGAGCGATCCCGCTGGCCTCACCGCGGGTGATAAAGGTAAAACTTGGTTTAATACCACCACCAATCAAATCAAATACTGGGACGGCTCCACGGCCATCGCCCTCGGAGCCGCAGGATCGGGTCTCAGCAGCCTCAACGGACAGGTGGGTAATACCCAAACCTTCGGCACTCCCGGCACCACTGGCACAGCACCAGCTTGGGCGTCAGCCAGCAACGTACACACACTCAGTATCCCACTAGCAGCGACTGCGGGCGTCACCGCAGGTCTTCTATCTAATGCCGATTACACAGCGTTTAACGGCAAACTAGGGGCTGTCGCCGCAGGCACTGGCATCGGCGTCGCCACGGCTAGCGGTACGGCGACCGTTACCCTCGCTACTACGGGCACTGCCGGGACTTACACTAAGGTGACGACTGATGCGTATGGGCGCGTCACAGCCGCCACTAGCTTGAGCGCGGGAGATCTGCCGCCCCACAGTGCAGCGCTAATCACTTCAGGAACTCTAGCTGTAGCTAACGGTGGCACCGGTGCAACTTCCCTAGCAGCAAACAACGTCATTTTAGGCAACGGAACCAGTCCAGTCCAAGTAGTAGCACCTGGTGCCAGTGGTAATGTCCTCACATCAAACGGCACAACCTGGAGCAGCTCTCCGGCACCTAGCGTTAGCTGGGCAGCACCTGGTGCGATCGGTGCGACGACGCCAAACACAGGTGCGTTTACCAGTTTAACGAGTAACTCCCAGTCTGGCTTTGAGGCCAAACCGTTCGGCACTACAACAGGTAACACAGGCGAAATACGCTTTACCGAGTTAGCTGCTAACGGTGCGAATCACGTGGGTTTCAAGGCTCCCGACGCCATTGCCGCGAACAAGATTTGGGTGCTACCAACCGCTGACGGTAGCTCCGGTCAAGTGCTGAAGACGGACGGCTCTGGTAACCTCGGTTGGGTATCAGCAGCTACTGGAAGTGTAACTAGCGTGGGCATCACAGCCCCTGCCTCTGGCATCAGCGTCGCTGGTGGCCCCATAACCGCATCTGGGAACTTGACGCTTGCGTTAAATAACGACTTGGCTGCCGTCGAAGGCCTCTCAACTACTGGTGGCGTTGAGCGTACGGGCGCAGATACCTGGGCTACCTACACACTGACGGCCGCCGGTAAGGCTTTGCTCGATGACGCCGATGCTACCGCACAGCGAGCTACTCTTGGTCTGACCGCTTTGGCCACAGCATCTGCTGTGTCAGGGGGTGTGGGTGGAACGATCACAGACAGTAGTATAGTCAACGCTGATATTGCCGCCGATGCGGCAGTTGCAACGTCAAAGTTATCTGGCGCTGTGACTTCAATCAGCGGCCACGGTTTGGGCTCACTTGCTACGGCTTCGGCAGTGTCTGGGGGAACCGGTGGCACAATTACCGACGGTTCGATCACCAATGCCGATATCTCTGCCACGGCCGGAATCGTCGACTCTAAACTGGCTACCATCTCTACGGCTGGCAAAGTTTCTGGTGCCGCCATCAACTCGGGTACTATCGGTGGCTCGACTGCGATCAGTACGTCCGGTCTGATCACAACGACCGGCAACATAGGTATCGGCACCACAGCGCCGACGACCAAATTGCAAATCGTGGGTGGCCAAGCCGCTAGCGGGTTTGCCACCAATACCACGAGAACGATCAATTGGAATAGCGGTAACATCCAGACTACTAGTGTGGCCGCAGGTACCTTAACTATGTCCAACATGGTCGATGGCGCTGGCTACACCTTGGTGATAAACAATGCGACGGGCGGTAACTACACGTTGGCCGGTACCGGACTTACCTTTAAGTGCAACCCTAGTTGCCCCATCGTGGTCACAGCAGGCGCTGACACCGTCATCGGTATGGTGAAGGGCGGAAGCACCGTGTGGGTAGCTTGGAATAAGGGTTTCCAGTGAGGCTTTGGGCGTGAGCGAGGCACCTCCTAGCAACATCAAGACTGTTTGCTACGCCTAGCTTGGAGCGGTACGCCAAAAACCAAAATCTAAGGATTCCACAAGTATCTGTTTTTTGTAGTTTGTGCTACACCTTGGTAGACACCACCCGCTTGATCCCTCGATGTTGGAGGTCTGCCTATGAGCGTGCCATCCTCCCCCAAAGTTCTGACGACTGGGCTCAGTCTACTATGCTGTGTGACCGTCGTCACTGCCTGCACGGCCGAGAGCGGAGGTCGCGGCGGTCGACCAAGCACCGACGCAACTAAGGGTCCAGTTAGCGTCCGCGTCGTCGAAGCTGCCCTGCAAACAGCACCCAAGCAAGTGACGGTCGATGCGCCGCTATTTGGCATCCATCAGGCCGAGGTTTACTCCAAGGTGACAGGACGCGTCGCCTCCATCGGCCCCCAAGAGGGAGCTGCCGTTAAGGCTGGCGATCTGCTGTTTCGTATCGATCGCAACGATGCGGGGGAGTCTTTTCTGAATATGCCGACAAATAGCCCCATTACCGGTTGGGTCGGTCGCTGGCATGTGACCACTGTCGGCGAACAAGTGACCCCAAGCGACGCTGTGGTGACGATTGTCGACGACCGCACCCTGCGCGTCATAGCGCACATGCCGGCTGACGACTGGACCCAAGTGACGCCCAGCACCAAAGTTACCGCCACCCTACTCGGCCAGAGTCGGAGTGCTAAGGTCGTTTCCATCGCCAGGTCGGCTGATCCAGGATCCGGTCGTGGGCGCGTCACTGTCGAGATCGCTAACCCTGAGAGAGATTGGCGCGCTGGTATGTATGCCCGCCTCACCTTTGAACTTGCCCCCCGACCGAGGATGCTCCTTAGCGCCGGAGCGCTCATCATCACGGATCAAGGCGCCTACGTTTACGAGGCCGATGGCAGTGAGGCCAAGAGAACTGCCGTCCAGTTTCGTATTGTCAATCCAGACACTGTCGAAATTACCGAAGGCGTTACACCCAACGCCAAGATCGTCATCGCCGGCGCCAACCTGCTTAGTGATAAAAGCCGCGTTCAAATTGTCGACTAATCTTACTGCTTAGTTTACGAGTACCAACTATGAATCTGATCCAGACTGCCATCGCGCGTCCCAAATTTATCAGTATGGTGACGCTGTTCCTGCTCGTGATCGGACTCCTGGCGCTCCGCAAGCTGTCAGTTGACCTGTATCCAAATGTCTCCTACCCCGTCCTTGTCGTGGTCTCCAGTCTTGATGGCGCTGCACCGGAAGAGATTGAGCAGTTGATCACCAAAAAAGTCGAAGACACCCTGAGCACCGTCGCCGGTATCAACCTTATGCGCAGTGTCAGTCGCGAGGGACGCTCCATCGTTGTTATGGAGTTTGATGCGGCGATCGACATTCGCTTTCAAGAAATTCAGGTGCGGGGCAAAATTGCAAATCTGCGCGAAAGTCTGCCCGAGGCCATGCGCGAGCCCGAGATATTCCGCCAAGATCCCGACGATACGCCCATTATTGAAGTGGCTGTAACTGGCGAGAGATCCGCCGCCGAGCTGACCAAACTTGCTAATGATGTTTTGTTGCCTCGTTTGCGCCAAATCACGGGTGTGGGATCTGTGGATCTAAGCGGCGAGCGTCAGCCCGAGATCCAAGTAGCACTGCAGCCCACGGCCCTCGACCAGTGGCGCCTCAATCCTAGCGACATCGTCAGCGCCATCAGGGCCAGTAACCGCAATGACCCAGTAGGTCAGATCCGCGGTCAAGAGCGCACGTGGCTCGTGCGCTCGGTGGCCAGGGGTCAGTCCGTCTCGGATATCAGTTCGATTCCCATCGGCCGTACACCTACCGGTAGTCCACTTTATCTTAGGGACGTTGCTACGGTGACTGCGGGCTTTCAAGACATCACTAGAGTCACAAGATTTGGCGATCGCCAGGGGTTTAGGCCAGCGGTTGTCCTAAACATCCTTAAGCAGTCGGGTGAGAATACTGTCGCCGTCTCTGACCGTGTAAAGGCGTCACTCGGGGATCTCTCGCGTCTACTTCCTCCCGACGTCAAGCTTACTGTGACCCGAGATAACGCTGATCTAGTGCGGACCAATGTAGCTGATGTTTACGAGAGCTTGATCATCGGTGCCATCCTTACTATTGCCGTGGTGCTCCTATTTCTCCGCAGTCTACGCTCCACCGTCACGACCGGGCTGTCGCTCCCCAGCAGTGTCGTCACGACCTTCGCCGTGATGTACGCCGCCGGGTTCACCATCAACGTCATGAGCTTACTAGCCCTGTCGTTGGCCGTGGGTTTGCTCGTCGATGATGCTATCGTAGTTCGCGAGAATATATTCAGACACCTTGGTAGTGGAAATCCCAAAGATGCCGCCGCCCGCGGCGCCAAAGAAGTGCAACTCGCCGTCGTCGCCACGACGCTGACCATCGTTGCCGTATTCTTGCCGGTAGGTTTTATGGGCGGGGTCTCGGGTCAGTTCTTCAAGCAATTCGCCCTGACTGTGGTGTTCGCTGTCCTCGTGTCACTTTACGATGCGATGACGATGGCACCCATGCTTTCTGCCTATTTTGCCCATATCGCCAATCCCACGGATGAGTGGCGCCCGCTCGGCCGCCTCGGCCTGTGGATCGACGCCCGCCTCCTTGCGTTTGAGCATAGTTTTGAGCGCCTGAGCCGGCGTTATGCCGGGCTGCTCGATCGGCTGCTTGCCAAACCGGTCCTACCCATGGCAATCGGCCTGACTGCCATTGCCGCCGCTATCTGGGGATTCGTAATTGTTAAAAAGAGTTTTATTCCCACCCAGTTTGGCTACGTATTCGCCGCTAGTTTACAAGGTCCGCTCGCGACGCCAGTGGACCAAGTCAAGAAAGTCGCCGATCTCGCCGAATCAAAGATTCGTGACATGCCTCAGTTGCTAAACTGGACGGTCAGCGCCGGCAATAACTACGCAGGCTACGCTAATGTCGACATGACGGTGCAGGTTGACCCCAAGGCGGCCGGCACACAGACAGAGCTCGGCGCCATCAGGACCGAGATACGCAAACTACTCGCCGGCGTACCAGGATATAGTGTCCGCATCTCGGAACCCGCCGACCCCCTGGCGGGAAGCTCGGGACGCTTTCAACCATTAGCGGTCATCATCAGCGGCGACAATATAGGGAAGCTCACCGTGGTCGGTCGCGAAATTCGCGCGATTATGGGCAAAATTCCGGGGATTGCCGATGTCGCGCAGGTGCAGGCGGAAGGGCTCCCCGAAATTCAGATCAAAACTGACCCTACCAGAGCCGGCCTCTTTGGCGTCAGCGCCGCCCAAGTTAGCAGTGCTCTTGCCACGGCGATTCAAGGCGATGCGACTAATAGCATCGTCATCGCTGATCAAGAAGTTCCAATCCGCGTTCGTTTGAACACTGGCCGCTTTAGCTCGCCATCGGATCTCCTGTCCCGCAGCATCTACGTCAAGTCGAGTAACGGCAAGTCGCAGCCGGGTGTCCCCGTCGGGGCTGTTACCGAAATGAAAACCGATTCTGGCGCAGCCATCATCACCCGGGAAAATCGTCAGCGCACCCTGCGCATCGGCGCCAATATTGCTCCAGGGGCTGCACTTGGCGACACCGTAGCGATGCTACAGGCTAAACTGGACGCGCTACCATTGCCACAAAACTACGCCGCCAGAATCACTGGGCAGAACCAGCAGATGGACGAGCTCTATCAAAACGTCATCGCAGCCATCAGCATCGGCATGCTCTTTGTCTACATGATCTTGGTCAGCCTCTTTGAGTCATTTGTGATACCCATCAGCGTGCTCGCTGCCATTCCACTCGCTGCGACGGGTGCCGTCTGGGCTCTCATCGCCTGGCAAATCCCCCTTGACCTCTATGGCGGGGTGGCGATGATCCTTCTGGCTGGTATTGTCGCTAAAAACAGTATCCTCCTGGTCGATTTCGCCGCCGCCAGAGTCCGCGAGGGCTCACACTCCCCTCGCGATGCCATGCTATTGGCTGCATCCTTGCGTCTACGGCCGATTATTATGACATCCGTTGCCATGATTGCCGGCATGATTCCCGTGGCAGCTGCCTTGGGCGCTGGCGGTGAAGCACGGCGTAGTCTAGGTATCGCAACCATTGGCGGCGTCATCAGCTCGACGCTACTGACGCTCCTCATCGTGCCTAGCATCTACGTCGCTACCGAAGCAGTGATGGCATGGCTCAAGCGGAAACGTGCCACCGTGAAGCACGAGGCCTCAATGGTAAACTATTAGTGAGCGATATCGGCGGGGACTACAGAAAGGCGCACCAAGTCGTTGGCGACGTGGCCGCTAAAGTCGACCAATGCCTGACGCATTTCCCCAAGTACGTCTTCAGATGGCCAAACAAACTTCTGTACCACGCGCATCCCAAAGTTGACGAAGAAGTTATCCACCAACATCGTACCCATATCGACTGTCACTTTGGTGGCTTTGGGATCACGCGTATCGACCGTTTGGCGCAAGTAGGTACCCTTGCCGTTAGCACCTTTTAAGATACCCTGCGTGATCATCGTCGCATATTCGTCAATCGACCCGGGAATACTCAGGTCAATCGCCCAGGTCGGAAAGATTCCTAGTGCGCGTCCAGTCACCTTAGGTGGCGGCAGACTTACAATTCGGCCCCCAGAGTGCATGACTGGGCCCTCTTTAAAGTCAAAACTTGAATGGAGGTCGTGCAGATCAAATTCCAGCCCCAAAGCACCACCGCGCGCGTTGATGACCATCAAGCCAGAATGACTTTGGAGTTCTGCCAAATGCAAGGCGGCCTCAGCGTGGGGCTGTCCTTTGTCGTCGACGGGGATCACAGCCCCATCGGCGGTAACTAATTCTAGGTTTATTTCGCTGGTTTCAGAGTTGAAAGTGAAGTTGAATAAACTGAGGCCATTTGGCAACTGGTAACGACCACCGATGTTGAGGTCAAAACTTGTGATGAGCCTATCGAGATAATGCGCTAAGTCCGGGTAGTCGCGTTCGACCGCCGGGATATCGATAGCCATACTCAGATGAACGCGGGTGAACTCCTTACCGGTTGCCTTATGCTGCTCGATTTTTGGCTCAAAATTTATCTTCTGATAACGCTCCAAATATTTGATCGTATCGGGCAGCGTCTGGAGCACCTCGCCCCGTGCCTTGCGAGCCAATAACGTGAGGTTCTGACCGCCGGCTTCGACAGGGAGTCGCGCGACATTTTGTGGCTCAAGCACCTGCATGATGCCATCTAGACTGCGCAGCATCGTCCGGTGGCTCAGCTCACCAGCGTTAGCTGCAACCTGTGCGCCGATGACAAAGCCGCGTTTCACCTGCGGGATAGGCTTAGCATCTGCACGGACAGATATCTCGGCTGCGAAATCAAAGGGCCGCGCAGGGACATAAGATCCAAGCCGTGCCTTTTCGTAATCAACCGTAAGCGCATCGCTGGCCGTAGCTCCCTTCAGGAGAAATACACGCGCACCGTCCGGTGTCACCAGAGCTAAATGCGACGTCAGAAACGCTTGAAAATCAACGGTCTGAATAATGTCATTCACCATTTCGTATGCTTTTTTGGCACTGTCGGTGAACCGTAAGTTCTTGGCGTACTGATGCACCGATTGCCAGTAGGCACCAAGGACCTCAATGCCACGGCCGCCATCGTGCGCCTGACGCGCCACGTCGATGTAGCGGTACACAGCGGTTGCTGCACCGGCGGGATCGGGGCCTAAGATAGCCAAGGTGAGAGCTAGCAATCCGGCTAACTTTGAGCCTAAGCAGCTCCTGTCCTTTGTCATCATGCACCTCCAGATCACGGTCGACGCAATCAATGTTGGTGTTTTCGGCAAAAAACCGGGAATACTTGAGATCTTGTTTGTTACAAATAAGCTTCTGTTTATATTAAAAAAATAATGCTTCACATGGAACTGTCGCTAGTAGGACGCGCCCTTGTATACGCTTGTATACACTTATTGTTCTCAATCGCTCACCGGGCTCGCGGGATAAACCGAAAAGGTAGGTATCAAGTGGTGCTTCACTGGCACTAACGCAGCCACCTTCAAAGTCTTGAGAAAACAAACAACACGAGGATTCGACATGAACCAGAGTCTAAACAACCTAGGACGTAGCGTGACAACTCTCGCCATGGCATTGAGTCTTAGCGCCTGTGGCAAAGTTCCATCAATTACAGATAGCAAGAAGACCGTCCAAACATTGGTTGGTACGAGTTGGGGTCAACCAGGTGCCGCTGGAGGTTTTACCATATCTGAGAGATCGCTTCGCGGATTCGATGGCTGCAACAGTTTCGGGCATAGTCCAGACGCATACTTCACCTTCGCTCCTGGCGGAACGATCGATGCCAATGCCGATTGGCTTGCTACCGCCAGGGCTTGCCCACCCTTAAAGACGCTGTCCTCGTTTCCATGGATGGATTGGAAGACTTATGAACTACGCAATGGCCAACTCATCATTAAGACCGGTACCGGGGAAACGCATACGTTTACGGCCTCAGATCCGATTCCCTAAGCAGGACGTAATGTGGGATGGATAAAGTCTCTTTTTCTCGTGAAATTGGAGCCAATTGAGTAAGGCGGACAGCGACGATCCGCGCCCCGATTGCGCTCCAATTTTTTGGCTTCCAGACACCGCCAACATCCGGCTAGGGCTCGAATATTACGAGTCAATTCCGTAGGTGCGAGCACCCCTTAAGTTATCCCCCGAAAATGTCGAAAAAGGTGATTAGCGAAGGACTAGTAAGGCACACAACCCCAAGGGGGTGCTGCTCGATGGGCAGTGGCACCGACAATCTAGCGACACCCGTGCGGCAACATTGCCAGCAGATAGGAGCTTTTGTCCTTTTAATTCTGTCGCTCTTGTTGCCAGCAAATATTGCCTTCGGTGTGCAGTATCTCAGCTACTCGGGGCGGTTAACCAGTGCGAACGGTGCTCCGCTTGCTGGGACTGTAGACATCAGTATTAGCTTTTACAGGACGGCGACGGATGGGGAGCCGCTAGGTCCGACATTACAGCTCAGCCAGATCGAGCTTGTGCAAGGTGTATTCAAAGTCGATCTCAAACTGACACCTACTGAAATCGACGTCATCTTCGCCAACGGTGCAGAAGCAGCCTACGTGCAAGTAACCGCAAATGGGAAGACTTATCCGCGGCAACGATTGTTACCAATCCCGCTAGCGCTGCGGGTGCCAGTAGATAACAAAACAATGCAATTTAGCGATCAGGGTCAGCTTGCAGTCAAGTCGATCCCAATTGACAAGGTCGAGGGCCTTAGCGACATCCTCGGGACATCAGCGGCTCTCAAAGGTGCTGCTGGCAGCACGGCTGACGGTTACCTAAGTAAAGACGACTGGCAGCGTTTTGACGGAAAACAAGAAAAGATAATTTCGAGCACCAGCCTTAGCGCAGCGACGTTGACAACATCAGCGCAGGCAGGATTGTCGCTAAATGCCTTTGGCAACAATGCGGGAAACACGAGCGAGATCCGCTTTGGAGAGCTAGCTTCAAACGGACAGGAATATGTAGGGTTCAAAGCTCCAGACGCTGTGATGTCAAATGCCGTGTGGACTCTTCCAGCAACTTTGGGAACCACTGGCCAAGTGCTGGGCAACAGTGGCGGGGGCGCACTGAACTGGATCACCCCCAAAGCCGGTACGGTAACCCAGATTGGCACCGGTCCTGGACTTACCGGTGGTCCGATCACGCTGGCGGGACAGATAAGCTTATCCAACACGACCGTGGTGCCAGGTTACTACCCTCGAGCTAACATTTCAGTCGATGCACAGGGACGCATCACCGCGGCAAGTCAGGGTTCGGATATTGATTTGACTTCAGAGGTGTTTGGCTTGCTGCCAATCACGCGCGGTGGCACGGGCACAGGAAGCATGCCGAGCAACGGGCAACTGCTCATCGGTAACGGTACAGGTTACTCCTTAGCAACGCTAAGTGCTGGCACAGGCATACAGGTGAACAACGGACCAGGTTCTATAGTCATAGCGGCCACTGTAGATCCTGCCACGAAAGTCAGTAAGTCCGGCGACACCATGACGGGAACACTGAGCGTCGGTGGCAACTTGGGGATCGGCACGGCGTCACCAAGTTCGAAATTGCAAATAAACGGTCCAGTAGCCACTGCCGTTATCACAACAAACGCTGATTATAACTTAACCGATCAGGATAGCGTTGTGTTGGCCAGTGCCGATTCTGGCCCCTTAACGATGTCTCTGCCATCGGCAGTGGGTATCCCAGGGCGTCAGTACCTCATTAAGAAGAAGGACTCATCGCCCAACATAGTCAGCGTCGAAGCCTCGGGCAGCGAAACTATCGAAGGTGCCGCTAGCTTCCAGCTAATCTCGCAGTGGATGTACGTAGCCCTGATCAGTGACGGTGCCAATTGGATCGTTGGTTCAACCAACGCTGGGCTCATACCGTCTGGTAGTGTCGCCTACTTCAATACTAGTAATTGCCCAGCGGGTTGGTCCGAGCTTACGGCCGCACGCGGTCGCACCATCATGGGCCTACCGGCTGGCGGTACTCTTGCCGGTACGGTTGGCACTTCGCTTACGAACCTCTCTAACCGCACAATTACAGACGTCCCGGCTCACACGCACAGTGTGGCTCCACCGTCAACTGTGTCCACAGACGCTGGTGCGCACACGCACACGGCTGATCCCCCTCCCACCGCGACATCAGCCACGGAGGGTGCTCACACGCACTCCGTCGATCCACCATCAACTCTCACGGATTCCCAAGGTAACCATTCACACACCATTGGGGTGAGTGGAGCCGACGATAACAATCATACGGGTAACTTTGATGGCGTGGCGGATTCGGACGCAGGATACAAGGGCAATCGAAACACGCACGCTGCAGGTGCTCACCAGCACTGGCTGGATATCGCCGCATTCAACTCAAGTTCTGCGGGAGCACACGGGCACACATTCGACATTGCATCCTTCAGTACAGGAAGTTCTGGTACGCACAATCACACCATTGCGATACCAAGTTTCACCTCAGGGTCCACAGGTACCGCGACTGTGGATGTCACTATGCCGTATGTGCAGTTACTTGTGTGTCAAAAAAATTGATCGCCGAGTAATTGCCCCCCCGAGCTCAGCCACAACCTCTTATACTGAGAGTGGCCTGGCATTAAATGTAGCTAATAATGATCGACGTCATCGACGAGATTGAGTAGAAATTTCCGCGCATCCGATGCCAGCAGAAATTTCTCACCCAACTCGAAATCCATGAGCACTGTGCGCGAATTTGGAAATCTGGTTTTGAATTCTGACAAACCTGAAGACCCTTTCCGTCGCCCAGACTTGACCTCAATGGCTATAATTTGTTTATCAATGACGACAACGAAATCCACTTCAGCATTCCCGTCACGCCAGTAGCTAACGTCGGTCAGGCCTTTACATAAATGCGCCCCAACTGCATTCTCAAACACTCTACCAAACCATTCGCCATCCTCGTCCATCAGCGCAGGTAGAATCTCGCAACACCGACAAGCCCCGGAAAGGACGACAAAACACATGCACCTTGGTTTTAACCATGCGAATCTAATGGGTTTTTCAAAAAAAGTAATGTGGCATTGAATTGGGCCTGACTGAGGGCACAGAAAGTGGGCTCGCTGCTCCTGCAGCCACACGGTCCACCCTGCTGTAATCATGACCTTTTGGCACCTTGATTGATGCACCTTGAAATAAACCTAAAGAATGCCCCCCGTCGGACCGAAGGCGGTTACTGAGATAAGGAGATGCAACCTGTCTCAGGAGGCTTACCTTGAGCAGCCGGGGTTTAAATACCTTAGCAACGTTTGGCGCACAGCGCGTGCTGTCAGCATTGCTGGCCATTTGCCTCGCGACTGCAGCCCAGGCGCAGAGCGCCGGCAGTCTACCGATGACTTATTCAGGCCGACTTACGGAATCGACGGGTGCTCCGAAAGATGGGTCGGTTGGGATGGTAGCCACCTTTTGGACGGCTGAATTTGAGGGAACTCAACTTGGCCAGACATTTGAATTCGCGAGCGTGATCTTGAGTCAGGGCGTCTTCTCCCTATACTTCCCGTTCATGGCGACGCAGGTCCAGGACATTTTCCGCGACGGCACGGAGCCTGTATTTATCGAGATCTCGACTTCAAGTAAGACCTATCCCCGGCAGAAGTTTAACTACGTACCCCTCGCTATGCGTATCCCAGTCGACAGTAAAAGTCTCGGGTTTGACATCAACACGGGCAAGCTCGGCATCACTGGGGTTAAGGAAGCCGCCTCAGGTAGCGTACTAGTGAGTAACGGTGCTGGTGGCGTGAAGTGGGATAACTTGAGTTCGAGTAACTTAACGGCCAAGACCCAAGCGGGCAGTGATCCGAGCGCTGATCAAGTACTCACCTTCAAAAATGGGAAGTGGGTGGCGGCAAACTTGCCACCTTCTAGTCCCACCGGAAACTACCTCACCGGGCTAGTGGGAGACGTCATTGCAGCTGGCCCAGGCAGTGGCTCTGCCTCACTGGCGACCGTGGCCATTCCAGGGACCGCCACGAAAGTGACGTTTGACGCCAAGGGCCGTATCACCGCTGGCACCTCACTGACTGCTACGGATATCCCACCGCTCAGCGCATCAGCGATTACAGCAGGCACTTTGCCCGCAACTAACGGTGGTACAGGCGTGAGCTCCACGGCCACGTTCCCCACAATAGGTTTCATTGTGACGCGTGATGCAACGGAGACTTTAAGCAATAAAACACTCTCTGGCGCGACAATCGACGGCGCTTCGAGTATCGGTGGTTCCACAACAATCAACACGACCGGTGCTGCAACTACCGGTACCCTAACAGCCTCCACCGTGACATCTCAAGGAAGCGTCACGATCCAAGGCAACGGGACAACCGCCAACAAGCTCGTACTCAAAACCAAGGACAACACTAATTACGTCAGCTTCAAAGCCCCCGACACACTTGCAACTCCGCTCACATGGGAGCTACCCGGTAGTAGTGGTACCGCAGGCCAGGTGCTGTCCACGAACGGCAGTGGCACCCTGAGCTGGGTATCAGGACTTGCGCCAACGGGAGCAGCCAGCGGTGATCTCTCTGGTAACTTCCCTAACCCAACGCTTGCCACCGTGGGTACAGCTGGCATGTACACGAAAGTTACGACTGACGCAAAAGGTCGGGTAATGAGTGGCGCAACTCTGACTGTCAGCGACCTACCACCGATTAGTGCGACGAGTCTTAACACCGGTATCTTGGCAGTGGCCAACGGTGGTACAGGCGTGGGGACTTTCACCAACAACGGCGTCGTCATTGGTTCGAGTTCCGCATTATCATCAACTGCGGCCGGCACTCAGTACAATATCCTCACCGTGAATGCGAGCAACCAGCCTACGTTCGGTACCGTTAATTTGGCCTCAGGAAACGCAGTTAACGGGACTCTTCCGATTACCAACGGCGGTACCGGCGCAACGACAAAATCAGGAGCCTTTGATGCCCTGTCGCCAATGACCGCGGTGGGTGACTTGATCTACGGCGGCACTTCGGGATCCGGCACCAGGCTGACAGGTAACACTACCGCTACTAAACATTTTTTATCCAGCACCGGCACAGGCAGCATAGCTAATGCGCCGATTTGGACGCCTTTTACCGCTAGCGATATCCCAGCACATAGCGCAGCACTGATCACCTCCGGGACGTTAAGCGTGGCCAATGGTGGCACAGGAACCGCTACTTTAGCTGCGAATAGCGTGCTACTCGGTAACGGCACCAGCGCGCCCCTTACCGTAGCACCGGGAGCCAGCGGCAACATACTCACTTCAAATGGTACGACTTGGGTAAGCTCTGTACCTGCCGCTGGGAGTTGGACAGAATCTGGCGCTGATGTTTATCGGAGTGGTGGGAATGTTGGTATAGGCACAACCTCACCCATGAGTAAGTTTGAAGTCCAGTTTGGTAACCAGCCAGTCGATAATGGTGGTGGTGGTGGCGCAGCGTATTTTGGCACGACTGACAATGGTGCAGCAGACGTTGGTGGCTCAGTTTACCTTGGCGGATCCGCGCTAACGGCAGCGCCGTCTAAAATTGCCTTCGGGAGTATCTCAGGACGGAAAGAAAACGGCACCAATGCTAACTATGCAGGGTATTTGCAATTCGCAACTAATTCTGCAGCCGGTACAATTACTGAGAGAATGCGCATAACTTCGTCTGGCAACGTCGGAATAGGAACGACAGCACCAGCGTCCATACTAAGCATCGGCAGCAGTTCTCAATTTCAAGTCAACTCTGCGGGCGACTTAGCCAGCATCCGTGGCATCGCGTATTCTTGGCCTGCAACTCAGGGCACTTCAAATCAGGTACTCACTAATAACGGTAGTGGATCGCTGTCTTGGACTTCAGCTGCAGGCGGTAGCTCGCAGTGGACGACCTCGGGCAGCAATATTTCATACAGCACCGGTAGTGTGGGGATTGGTACCAACTCTCCTGCAGTGGCACTCGATGTGACAGGTCAAATTCGCAGTAATGTTTACAACGCCGCAGCGGGGACGTCTTTCGATTGGAACAACGGGAACATTCAATACACAACTGCGACCTGTGGCAACTTCGCTTTTACAAATATGCAGGAAGGCGCCAGCTACACACTGATCGTGAAATCAACCACACAGGGTACCTGCG
>Ga0194132_10000454_pt1 | contig 84228 bp, 63 predicted proteins | sample TA2KigOf80mmetaG_FD_148612 | JGI IMG/M metagenome (GOLD analysis project Ga0194132, IMG submission 148612) | Freshwater microbial communities from Lake Tanganyika, Tanzania - TA2015054 Kigoma Offshore 80m | ecosystem: Environmental > Aquatic > Freshwater > Lake | place: Tanzania: Lake... | reverse complement strand
GGCCTGGCTCGTGAGCTGTTCTCCTACCAGTATGCCGCGGTCGCTCCCTATCGAGCGCTTTGCGAGGCGCGTAGGGTAACGCCAGCGACGCTCGGAGGGTGGCGGCAAATCCCTGCAGTGCCGACCGCCTCGTTCAAGGAACTCGAACTCACCAGCCTCGCGCCCGTCGAGCGCACTGCGGTCTTCCACTCCAGCGGCACCACGGAGCACCAGCCCAGCCGGCATATTCATAGTGTCGAGTCTCTGGCTGTCTATGAGATGTCGCTGAAACCGTGGTTCGCGCGACACTTGCTTCCTCGCACCGGTGACTTGCGGCCTTCGCCCGTGGCATCTACTCGATCCGAAGCCCCCGCGCTCGCCAGCACCTCAGATGAAAACTGCAAGTCGCCGGCACGGTTTATCTGCCTCGCGCCGCCGAAGGAACAGGCACCACACTCGTCGCTTGTCCACATGTTCGCGTGCGTAAGCGCGGCGTTCAGTGCAGGTGGCACGCGGTTCTGCGCCAGCGTCGGAGTGGATAACGCCTGGGTGCTCGACGCCTCCGCTGCACTGGCCGAGTTGCATGACGCGTCAGCGGCGGGCAAACCCGTCGTGCTACTCGGCACGGCGTTTATGTTCGTCCACTTGCTCGATAGCTTGGAAACGCGCGGCGAAACGCTCGTCCTCCCACCTGGATCGCGCGTGATGGAAACCGGCGGTTACAAGGGTCGTTCACGCGAATTACCCAAAGCCGAGTTGCACGGGCAACTCACCACGCGCCTCGGTGTGCCAAGCGAATTCATCGTCAGCGAATACGGCATGAGTGAAATTAGTTCCCAAGCTTATGATGGGGTGGCAGGGGACGAATGGCGGGAGACAAGTGGAGCGCCCGTTACAACTTCACACCCAACGCCCCACGGCTCACGCGTTTTCCAGTTTCCGCCATGGTGCCGCGCACTCGTCTGCTCACCCGAGACTGGCCGCGAAGTAGACGATGGCGAAACAGGTTTGCTCCGGCTCTTTGACCTAGCGAATGTGCGCTCCGTACTGGCGGTGCAAACCGAGGATCTGGCCGTGCGCCGCGCCGACGGCTTTGAGCTGCTGGGCCGAGCCGCCCAGGCCGAGGCGCGCGGTTGCTCGCTCATGGTTGCCTGAGATGAGCACCTCGCCACACCGCGTCCGCACACTCTGGCTCATCGGAGTGCTACATGCTTTTACACACGTATATCACGTCGCGCTCCTGCCGCTCTACCTGCCAATGCAGCGCGACCTCAAACTCGCCAGCGTCGAGCAGTCCACACTACTGCTTACGGCACTTATGCTGGTCTATTACGGCCTGAGCTACCCGCTGGGCATCCTCGCAGATCGGTACAGCCGGAGGAAACTGCTCGGCTGGGGTTTGTTCATCAACGCGCTTGGGTTTGTCGGCCTCGCCTTTGCCCCAAGCTTTTCGCTCGCACTCATCAGTGTGGTGGTAGCGGGCATCGGCGGAAGCTTCTTCCACCCAGCGGCTACGGCACTGGTGGTGCGAATCTACCCGGAAGCGACGGGTAAAGCGCTCGGGCTAATTGGCATTGGTGCGGGCGTGGGCTTCTTTGTCGGGCCGCTTTATGCGGGGTGGCGGGCGACGCAGACAGGCGAATGGCGGACGCCTGTATTGGAGTTGGGCTTCGCAGGTATCGTCACGGCGGCGGCCTTCGCGTGGCTGGCGGAGGAGAGTGCCGGCGAGTCGCCCATGACTAAGGCCAGCGAACAAACCCCGCCGCGCGGTGCGGTGCTCTTTCCCACTTCCGCATTGTGGCTGCTTTTCTTCGCGGCGGCCGTGGCGTTTGCGTTGCGCGATTTTGCAGGGCACAGCATGGGCAGCCTCGGCTCGTTGTTTTTGCAAAAGGCCCATGGCTTCACGGTAAAAGAGGCGGGCACGGCGTTGAGCGTGATTTTCCTCATGGGCATCGTGAGCAACCCGCTCTTCGGCCACCTGAGCGATCAGGGCCGCACGCGTTGGACGGCGGGTGTGATGCTCGCGGCGGCGGTGGTCGTCGCGGCGTATCCGCACTTGCCGCGCGGCTGGCTCGTGGTCGCGCTGGCGGTGTATGGATTTTTCTTTATGGGCTGCTACCCGATGGTCGAGGCGGCGCTGATGGAAGCGGTGCCGGACGCCGTGCGCGGGCGCGTGTTCGGCCTCTTCATCACGGTGGGCGGCCTCCTCGGCAACCTTGCGCACTGGCTGGCGGGCCGGTGGGTGGAACGGCTCGGCATGGGCGCGGGGGAGCCGACGAGCTACTACGGCTTTTACCTACTGCTGGCCGCGTTGCTCGTGGTATCGCTGCCGGGCTTGCTGTGCCTGCGCGAAATCAAACGGAGGAAACTCGGATGAAAGCTGCAAGGGCAAAGCTCCAAGGGCAAAGCTCCAGGGAGAGCTTCGGAAGCGACTTTACCTCCGGTGACACGGTCGAGCTGAATCGATTATGCAGCTCACCACCGCCGAGGACGCGCCGCGGTTGGAGGTTTGGGGTATTGAACTTGTTTGGAACTTGGCGCATGGCTTTCAGGGTATCACCTTCTCCCGCACTCATCACCTCGATCCCTGCTCCATGACCAAACTGACGCGCATTCTCCCGAGCTTGCCATGACGCTTCCAAACTACTTTCTCGCCGACCTGCCGCCGGAGGCCGACCTCACGCCCGCGATGGTCACGGACGCTTGCCTCACGCTGAAGCGCAACCGCGCCCATTACCTCGCCGTGCGCGACACGCCGAGCGTCCTCCGCACGCTCGTCCGCCTCGGCGAGGACTGGCTGTGCGAGGATTTTCCGTTCCGCAAACTCGCGCTCACGGAAGGCCCCGCGCAGACCGGCTTTTCCGCGCCCACGCTCGCCACCGGGCTCGACAACTTCTTCAAGCAGCTCACCGGCGAAAACCTCGAGGCCCTGCTCGCGCAGGAACTCGGCCCCACGCACCGGCTCGACGCCTTCTCCGCCAGCAGCAGCGACAGCCGCACGCGCCGGCTCGCGCTGGCCACGGGCCCGGAACTGGTCGGCCACATCACCGCCGGCTGCGTGCCGAACGCCGCGTTCATGGCCATCGTGCTCGGCGTGCTCACGCGCTCGGCCCAGTTCATCAAGTGCTCGCGCGGCGGCGCGTTCCTCCCGCGCCTGTTCCTGCACTCGATTTACGGCTGCGAACCCAAGCTCGCCGCCTGCGTAGAAATCGCGTCGTGGCCCGGCGGCTCGGCCGGACTCGAACAAGCTCTATTCGCCCAGTGCGACGCCGTGACTGCCACCGGTACGGACGAGGCCGTGGCCGCCATTCGCCGCGCGTTGCCGCCGCGCGTGCGATTTGCTGGCTACGGGCATCAAGTCAGCTTCGGCTACGTCACGCGCGACGCCTTCGCCGGCTGGCGCGGTAAGAAAATAGTGGCCCAAGCCGCTGCGGACGTCATCGCATGGGACCAGCTCGGCTGCCTCTCGCCGCACGTTTTCTACGTGGAGGACACGGGCAACGGCTTCGCGCTGCAATTCGCCGAGCAACTCGCCGGCGAATTAGCGCGCCGCGAAACCGCCGAGCCGCGCGGCCCGCTCACGACCGAGGCCGCCGCGCACATCGCCGCGCGGCGTGCTATCTACGAAGTTCGGGCCGCACATTCTCCCGAGACCACTCGCTATTGGTGCAGCTTGGACTCGACGGCGTGGACGGTGGTTTATGAGTCCGACCCACGTTTCGCGCTCTCGTGCCTGAACCGCTTCATCTATGTGAAGCCGGTGCTGGATGTGACCGAGGCGCTACGTGGGGCGGACGCCGTACGCGACCACACCTCAACCGTCGGCCTCGCCGCGCAGGAGCACGAGCTGGAAGGCCTCGCCAAGCAATTCGCTCGCTGGGGAGCAACGCGTCTGTGCCCGCTGGGCCAGATGCAAAACCCTCCGCTGGGTTGGCGCCATGATGGCAGAGCGTTGCTGGGCGATTTGGTGCGATGGACGGATTGGGAGCAATGAGTCGTGATGCGGTGCGCACCAAACGTAACGGCAAATCGCTGACGAGCTCGCTTCCTCCAGCCTGCGCACTTTGTTTTTGGTTTTGAAGCCTGCCCTTCAGGGCGACAGTGGCATCACATCAAACTCACCGGGTCTACGTCTACCGTCAGCGTCACGTCTTCGGGCAGTTTGATCTGTTCCAGTAGTGTCGCTAGCACCTTGCTCACGCTTGGCATCTGGGGCGTCCGCAGCATGAGCTGGTAACGGTAGAAGGTTTCGGCCCGCAGGAGTGGAGCGGGGGCTGGCCCGGCGAGAACCAAGCCACGCAACGGACCAGCCGGAGCCGGAGCAGACGAGAAAGTGCGAGCGTGGGAAAGCGGGAGAAGTTCCAGCGTGTCCGCGCTCTCTCGCTTGTGCTTCGCCACTTGCTTCCCTGCCTTGGCTGATCCGCGGGCAAGCGCTTCTAACTCTCGCGTCACATGCTCCGCCATCAGCTTAACCTTTTCCTCATTCCGGCCTTTGAAAGTGAGCAGTGCCAGGCGACTGGCCGGCGGATAGTTGAGTTGCTCGCGGAATTCGATTTCTTGCTCGTAGAAACCCGCATAGTCGTGGCGGCGGGCGTACTGGATGGCGGGATGAAAGGGGGTGAAGCTTTGCACAAAGACTTCGCCCTCTACGTCGCCGCGCCCGGCGCGCCCGGCCACCTGAGTAAGAAGTTGAAAAGTGCGCTCGCCCGCACGGAAGTCAGGAATGTGCAAGCTCAAGTCTGCGTGGATGACGCCGACCAGCGTGACATTTTCAAAGTGCAGACCTTTTGCGATCATCTGTGTGCCCACGAGGATGTCGGTTTTACCGGCCTTGAAATCGCCCAGCACGCGGCGGTAGTCCTCCTTGCGTTTCATCAAGTCAGAATCCATCCGCGCGATGCGCGCGTGGGGGAAAAGTTTTATCAGCGTTTCCTCAACGCGCTCGGTGCCGAGGCCGGCGTAACGGATGGCGGGATTATGACATTTCGGCACGGGGCAGACGGCGGGCGCGGGCGCCGCATGGCCACAGATATGGCAGCAAATCCTCTGTGCGTGGCGATGATAGGTGAGCGCGACGCTGCAATTCGGACATTCGGCCACGAAACCGCACTGCGGACATTGTAGTGAGCTGGAGTAACCGCGTCGGTTAAGAAAAAGCATCGTCTGCTCCTTGCGCTCCAGCCGCCTCGTGAGGGCCTCCTTCAGCTCGTTGCTGAAAATGGGTGTCCCCTTTTCTGAGCGCGCCGCCTGCCGCATGTCCACCACGCGTACGATGGGCATTTTCTTGTCGTCCGCGCGCGTGGGCAGCTCAAGCAGGGCGTATTTACCGCGCCGCACATTATAAAAGCTCTCCATCGAGGGCGTCGCCGAGCCAAGCACGACGATGGCGTTCTCCATCTGCCCGCGCAAGACGGCGACATCGCGCGCATGATAACGCGGAGCTTCCTCCTGTTTGTAGGAGTGCTCGTGCTCCTCGTCCACGATGATGAGCCCGAGTGGGTCCACCGGGGCGAAGAGCGCTGAGCGCGCGCCGATGACAATGCGCGCACGGCCTTGGCGGATCTTGTGCCACTCGTCGTGCCGTTCACCCGCACTTAAATGGGAGTGCAGCACGGCGACCTGAGTCTGCAACGGCCCGTGGCTGAACCGGGCCTTAAAGCGCTCGACGGTTTGCGGGGTGAGAGAAATCTCTGGCACCAGCACGACCGCTCCGCGGCCTTGCCCAAGCGCGTGAGCGATGGCCTGAAGATAGACCTCCGTTTTTCCTGAGCCGGTGACGCCGTGCAGCAGAAAGGTCGTGGGCGCGGGAGTGGCAGAGTGAGAATCTGGCCCGGCGCTTTCGGTAATCTTCTCACTTTTCCGTCCTTCCGCTCTCTCCCCACTATCGTCCATACGCTTGCAAAGCGCAGCCAACGCTCTTGCTTGCTCGGCATTCAGCGGCAACGGTTCGGTCCGGCTGATGACTTCTTTCGCATATGGGTCACGCTCGGCGATCTGATTGGCAATAAGGACCAGGTGTTTGTCTTCGAGTCGCCGGATGGTGTCGGCGGTGGTCTCGGCGAGGGCAAGAAGTTCCTGCAAGGGAAGCTCCCGTCGCTCTTCAAGCAGATTAAGGATATCCTGCTGGCGCTTGGTGAGCTTGGGCAGCTTGCCCGTGACGGGCAGCAGGCGGACAACAAGCCGCTCGCGCCAGCCAGACTGCTCGCGGCGCACAGCTTCAGGCAGCACGCTTTTTAGGGCGATCTCTGGCGCGCAGCAGTAATAGTCCGCGATCCAGCGCGCCAGCCGGAGCACGCCGGGCGTAATGAGCGACTGCCGGCCGACGACCGACGTGAGCTGTCGCAAGTTTGTATGCGGGCTGTGTTCGACGAGCGCGGTGACACAACCCATGACCTGCCGTTGGCCAAAGGGCACTTTCACGCGCGTGCCAATCTCGACTTGCCCGGCCAACTCAGCCGGGATGGCATAGTCGAACTCGCGGCGGAGGGCAATTTCGAGGGTAACACGGGCAACCATCGCGAAGCTGAGAGTCGGGGAGTTGCGAGGCGCGAGTCAAGGCGGGGGCAGCATTTGCGGGAGCCGTCGCTTATGGCGCTGAGCCACGGGGACACGAAGCGTTAAGATTTCAGCCGAACCTTGGGCTTTGAGCCAACGAGGCGGTTTGCTAACATTAACCCATGCGAATCTTGACGGGCATCCAGCCTTCTGGCGCGTTGCACTTGGGTAACTACTTTGGCGCCATGCGTCCGGCCATCGAGCTGCAGCAAGAGGGTGAGGCGTTTTACTTCATCGCAAATTATCACTCGATGACCTCGCTCACCGACGCGCAACTTCGTCGCCAATACACACTCGACGTGGCACTGGACTTCCTAGCCTGCGGCCTAAACCCAGCCAAATGCGTCTTCTGGGTGCAATCGGATGTGCCAGAAGTCGCTGAGTTGGCGTGGCTTCTCTCCACCGTTACTCCGATGGGCCTACTCGAACGCTGTCACAGCTTTAAGGACAAGGCTGCCAAGCTCGGGGAGGGCGAGATCGGCTCGGTGAACCACGGGCTCTTTGCCTATCCCGTGCTCATGGCCGCCGATATTCTCGCGTTTGATTCCAACGTCGTACCAGTCGGTAAGGATCAGAAACAGCATCTCGAGGTCACGCGCGACATAGCTGGCAAATTCAACCAACAATACGGCCAGACCTTCGTCATCCCCGAGCCGCGCATCCGCGAGGAAGGCGCGGCTGTGCCCGGCCTCGACGGGCAGAAGATGAGCAAAAGCTACAGCAACACCATCGAGATATTTGGCGAAGAGAAAGCCACGAGGAAGAAAATCATGGGCATTGTCATGGATTCGCGCCCACCCGCCGAGCCCAAGCCCGACGCCGACAAGAATCTCGCCGTCCAACTCCTCAAACTCGTCGCGCCTGCCAACGTGGCAGCTGACTTCGAGCACCGCCTACGTGCGGGCGGTCTGGGTTACGGGGATCTTAAGAAAGCCCTCTTTGAGCACTATTGGCAGCACTTCGCTGCCGCTCGTACCCGGCGCACCGAACTCGCCGCGAACCTCGACCACGTTAGCCAGCTTCTTAGCACAGGAGCCGAACAAGCTCGCGCGGTCGCCACAAAGGTTCTGGATCGTGCCAAACGTGCGAGCGGACTAAAATGACTTCCCAAAGTTGTTGACAACTTTGCCTGTAGGTCATCCTCTGCTCCTACAAATGAAACTACTTGCCCGTTTGCTTATCCTCTCGTGTCTCGCGGCCTTCGCCGTCACCGCCCCGGCCCAATTGCCCGGTCGTGGGCTGGAGGGTGCACCCGGCATTGGCTCCAGCGGCGCGATGCTACGCTTCCTAGGCGAACACAAAGCCTTTATCGCTGACGTGAATATCGGCACAAAGGGCGAGCGCGGCGAGGCAGTCCTATTGCCCGGCAAGCTCGCCTTCAGTGACGGCCAGTCGCGCTTGGAACTCGACCTCGCCAAAGTCGAGGCTGGTCGCCTGCCTCCCATCGTGATGGAGTCGCTCAAAGCCGCTGGCATGGGCCAGCTCGTCATCCTCACTAGGCCGGATAGGAAACTGACCTACTATGTCTATCCCGGCATGCAAGCCTACTCAGAGATGCCCCTCAGCGAGGAACAAAGCGGCGAGGCCGCGAAGGCGCTCAAACTTGAAATTATGCGCATTGGTGAGGAAAACTTAGGCGGTCACCCGTGTGTGAAGAACCGCGTTGTCGTCACTGACGCGCAAGGCAAAACGCAAGAGGCGACTACCTGGAACGCTACGGATCTGCGTAACTTTCCCGTTGCCATTGAAACGAAAGAGAGAGGCACACAAGTCACCTTGTTCTTCTCGAATGTGCGGTTCGGCGCGCCCCCTAACACTGCCTTCGAAGTACCCCGAGACCTGCGCAAATACGCCGACAGCCGCGAGATGATGCGTGAAGCGATGATGAAGCTCCTCGGGGGCGGAGCTCCTAAGTAAGCTGTCCTGTCCAACGCTGTAGGCTCAAATCACCTTCTTCGGCTCGTGCCGGGGAGTTTCTTCCAACGCGCGGCGGATCAAATCATCTACCTTCACGCCCTCGGCCTCGGCGTTAAACGTGGGCACGATCCGGTGGCGTAACACGGGATACGCAAGCGCCTCGATGTCTTCCATGGTCACATGGAAGCGCCCACGTAACACAGCGCGCACCTTGCCACCCACCACGAGCTGCTGACACGCACGGGGGCCGGGACCCCAAGCGATGAGCTGTTTGGTAAAGGCGGGGGCTTCCGCGTCCGTGGGCCGCGTGCGGCGCACGAGATCGAGCACAAAGTCGGTGACGTGGTCAGGCACGGGCACCTTGCGGACAGTGCGCTGAATGGCCATGACTTCCTCGCCGGTGACGACTGGATCCACATCCGCGCTGAAAGTGCTGGTGGTGCGCTTGATGATTTCGCGCTCCTGTTCGCGGGTCGGGTAATCTACGCGCACGTGGAACATGAAACGGTCTTTCTGCGCCTCGGGCAGCGGATACGTTCCCTCTTGCTCGACGGGGTTTTGCGTGGCGAGTACGAAGAAGGGCTGTTCCAACTTGTAGGTTCGCCCACCGACGGTGACGCTGTGCTCTTGCATTGCCTCCAGCAACGCAGCCTGCGTCTTGGGCGGTGAGCGGTTGATCTCGTCAGCGAGGATCATCTGCGCAAAAAGTGGGCCTTTGAGGAAAGTGAGATTGCGGCGGCCGGTAGTAGGATCCTCCTGAATCACGTCTGTGCCGGTAATGTCAGCGGGCATCAAGTCCGGCGTGAATTGCACCCGGCGAAAGGAAAGTTGCAGCGCGTCAGCCAGGGTTTTAACCATGTAGGTCTTCGCAAGGCCGGGTACGCCTTCTAGCAGGCAATGGCTGCGGGCAAAGATCGCGATAAGAAGCTGTTCGATCACTTCGTCTTGCCCGACGATGAGCTTGGCCACCTCCTCCGCGACGCGCGCGTAAGCATCGGTCAGCCGTTGCGCGAGGCGGGCGTCATCGGCATTCGAGGCGGCCGGCCGGGTGGAGGCCTTGGGTAAAGGGGCCGGAGCGGGCAGGTCGCCGGTGGGCACGATGGACCGGCTGGGAACGGTCGGTGGCGGGGCAACTAGCGCATCCTCCGGCTCCGACGGGAATGGCAGCAGGGAAATCTTTAAGCAGGTCGGGCACTGAAACTCTGTGCCTGCGAGCGCACTGCCGACGCGGAACTCCTCCTCGCAAAGCGGGCACTGGAAGGTGATGTCCATCGGTGATTGTGCTATCAGCATGCCGAAAAACCGCATGGGAGGGAATCCCTTTTCATTCGGGTGTCGGCGAGCCATCACCGGGCGCGCAGTGTGGGTGACCTAGATTTTTTCTGATACCAACCGTGCCATTGGCACGATCTGATCTGATTTTTTGAGTTTAGCGACGAGAGAGTGCCTTATCCCAGCTTCCGCCGCAGCACTTCGGCGATTTGGAGGAACGCCTTCCCCTGCGGGTCCGCCGGGTGGGAGACGACCACAGGAATGCCTTTGTCGCCACCTTCGCGGATTTCTACGTAGAGAGGGATTTCGCCGAGGAAGGGGATCTCCTGCCGCTCAGCTTCCGCGCGGCCGCCACCGTGTCCAAAAATTTCTACGCGCTGGCCACCGGGGGCGATGAAGTAACTCATGTTCTCAACGATGCCAAGCAACGGGACATTGACCTTTTCGAACATTGCGATGCCCTTGCGCACGACCCCAAGCGAGGCTTCCTGCGGCGTGGTAACGATGACGCCGCCGTCAAGGGGCACAGTTTGACAAAGTGAAAGTTGGGCGTCGCCGGTGCCAGGCGGAAGGTCTACAAGGAGGTAGTCGAGTTGACCCCACTCGACCTGCGAGACGAACTGTTGGACGGTCTTCTGGATCATCGGGCCGCGCCAAATGACCGGCTGATCGTCGGTGACAAGGAAGCCCATGCTCATGAGTTTGACCCCATGGTTGCTGGGCGGGATGAGTTTCTCGTCTTCGCTCACCACGGGGCGTTGCTGGATGCCCATCATGAGCGGAATGCTGGGGCCATAAATGTCGCAATCGAGCAGGCCAACCCGCGCGCCGAGGTGGTTGAGCGCGCAGGCAAGGTTGACGGAACAGGTGGACTTGCCCACCCCGCCCTTGCCACTGGCAATGGCAACGATGCGTTTGAGGCCGGGAATTTTGTTCTGGTTCGCGAAGGCGTTGCCACCGGCGGGCGTGGCTCCGGGTGCGGGGCCGGCAGGTTGCTTGACCTCGACGAAGACGTGCGTGACGCCGGGCTGGCCGCGAATCACGTTTTCGCACTCGGCCTTGATGATCTTGGCGGCGTCGGGGTTGGGCGAGGTGAGTTCGAGCCGGACGTTGACCGCGCCGCTGTTGACAGCAACGTGTTTCACGAGTCCGAACGAGACGATGTCGCGCGAGTAGCCGGGATATTTTACGGCCTTGAGCGAGTCGAGAATGGCTTCTTGGGTCAGCATGAATTTAAACGCTTTTTGAAAGCACCGCGAAATGTCAGCGGAAGCTCGGGCTTTGGCAAATGCACAGTTTAGGCCGCTGGCTTTTGCCGAATACCTTCGTGCCAACGAGGGTTAGACGGCGAGCAGGAAGAGCACGGCGCAAGGGGAACGCGCAACGTCGGCAAGGCATGGTTTTAACTGTCCGCCATCGTGAATGCTGCGAGCGCGTCCAGCGCGGCGGCGGCGCGGAAAGTGAGGCGGCCGGACGCAAGCCACGGTAGGTGCACCATGGAAATCCCCGCCGCGAACTCCGCCAGTAACGCCGCGTTGGTGCGGGAGGCTGCGTCCGGTTTACGCTGTTCAACGAGCACGACGACCGAGCGCCGCCTCGCAATCTTTGGCAACGCGGCAAGCACGAGCCGAGCTTGATTCACCGCGCCGAGTCGGTTGGGCACCACGATAATCACGGCTTCCGGTCGTAACGCGGCGAGCAAGTCTCGGTTGTCGCCGTCCTCGGTCAGAGGGCTCAGCAATCCACCCGCTCCCTCGACTAAGGTAATTTGAAAACGCCGAGCGATCATGCGCACGTGCGCCGCAACTTCGCGTCGCGAGATGCGGCGCTTTTCCAAGCGCGCCGCCAGCTTGGGTGCGAGTGCCGCACGGAAATGCCAAGGGTTCACCTCGTCCAACGTGAGAGCGTGGTCAGCGGCTGTTTGTAGGGCGCGCGCATCATTGCGGCCGCCAGAGCAAAGCGGCTTCAGCGCGACCGCATCCACACCATGCGCGCGCAGCCGCCGCGTGAGGGCCGCCGCAAGCACGGTTTTACCCACGCCAGTGTCGTTGCCGGTTACGAACACCATGCGCCGCTGACCCATAGCCTTCATCAAAACTTCGCCTTGATGCCGCGAATGGCTGTTCCCACGCCGGGTACGTGCTCAAAAACGCCCGCCGTGCTATCCCAGAAATCTTGATGGAGCAGGATGCGCCCTTGAGCATCGAAACGCACCAACGTGACGCCGATGGTGCGGATGGTTTGGCCAGGCCGGAGCTTTTTGAGCCGGGTGTCCATCACCCAGCGGAAATAGTAGTTGCCGCCGGACTCCGCCACATCCTCGAACCGCGCGGTTACGCTTTCTGCGTTGCGCACGGTGGCAATGAAATAATCCTCGATGGCCGCCGCACCGCTGAGCGACTTGAGGGTGTCATTGAGATAGGCCTCTGGGGCATAGACCTGCCGCGTTTGCTCCCGCACGGATTCTTCGGTCATCGCACTGAAGAATTTCTTCATCCTTTCGATGGCCATGCGTTCGGCCTCACTGCCCTTAGTGAGCCCAAGGACATTCGTGCGCGTTGCAAGTGCATCGTGGAACGGTTGGGCGGTGTCGAGCACCACAGGCGTAGTGCGGCAGGCGGCTAGTAGCAGGGGAAGCAGGAGTAATAAACCAAATCGCATGACGAGAGGCTACGGCAAGGCATCCGGCTGGCAAGTCAGCGGAATTTGCCCAAAAACGGAAAGGCCACTCGGGAACGGTTCCCGGTTCCAGGCCAGAGCCGGATTGTCGCCGTGAACGGCTTGGCTCATGCTAGTTCGCAAGTGACATGCTGACTTACGAAGCCGCCCTTGACCGGGTGCTGGCCGCGATGCCGCCCGCCCGCGCACAGAAAATCCCCGTGGCTGCCGCCGCCGGGCGCTGCCTCACAGAAACTATAATTGCGCCGCTCGACCTCCCGCCCTTCGATAATTCTGCCATGGACGGGTACGCGGTGCGTGCAACGGACGTGGCTGCCGCCAGCCCAGATCAACCTGTCTCGCTGCGGTTGCTTGGACAGATAAGCGCAGGCGAAGTCTTTCCGGGTATCGTGGGCGTGCAGACCTGCGTGCGGATTTTCACGGGCACGCCGCTGCCCAGCGGGGCGGACGCCGTAGTCATGCAAGAGGATACGCGGGCCAGCGAGGCCCAGCCTGACCGCGTGCAAATACTCGACCGCGTGCGCCCGTGGGAAAACATCCGCCTGCGGAGCGAGGACGTGAAAACCGGTGCGGTCATCGCATCGCCTGGCACGCGGTTGGGCGCGGGACACCTGAACCTGCTGGCGGCCGTCGGCATCGCGGGCGTGCGCGTCGCTCGGCGTCCGCGCGTGGGTGTGTTAGCCACCGGTAGCGAGCTACGCCCAGCGGGCAAGCCGCTCGCACCCGGTCAAATTCACGAGAGCAACCGTGCCATGCTGGGTGCGCTGCTGGCCGAGGGCGGCGCGGAGGTGCGCGCTTATCCACTGGTGCCAGACTCACTCGCGCGAACACGCGCCGCTTTACAACGCGCCTTCGCTGATTGCGATGTAGTGGTAACGACGGGCGGTGCCAGCGTGGGGAAACTTGATTTTGTGAAAGCCGCGTTCGCCGAACTAGGTGGCAACTTGGAGTTTTGGAAGGTTGCAATCAAGCCGGGCAAGCCCTTCATCTTCGGCACGCTTGCGGGCAAGTTTCTCTTCGGTCTGCCGGGCAATCCGGTGTCAGCCTTTGTCACCTTCCTGCTGCTGGTGCGGCCTGCGCTCTTGCGCTGGCAAGGCGCGGCGGAAACCGGTTTGCCAGCGCATCTTGGCACCCTGGCCACACCGCTCGTTAATCGTGGCGACCGCCGCCATTTCGTGCGTGTGCGCGTGGATGCCGAAGGCCGCGTTCATTCCACCGGCTCGCAAGCGTCGCACATGCTCCACTCGCTTGCAGCGGCTAATGGCCTCGTGGACCTACCACCGGAAACGACCTTGGCGGCGGGCACAATGGTGCGGGTGCTGCGCTGTTAATCTCCTGCCTTGGGCTTTACTTCCAGAGCTGCAAACGCCTGTTCTAAGCTGTTCAACCCTACGCCGCGCTTGGCCTGTGGACTTAGCACCTGACGTAACCACAACACGCCGTCCTCAACCGTCTGCACCGAGCGCGGAAGCGTGGCTCCGGAGGCGTTCGCGTGGCCGCCGCCTTGAAGCTGCTGCGCGACCTTAAGCGCCTCGCCGTTCTCGCTACGGAAACTGGCGATGACCGTGCGGTTTGACTTCGCAAAAAGCGTCACCAGCACGGCGTATGGCGTGGCCTTCTCTCTGAGCAGCCGGTGGACGACGCTGTTGGCGTTGCCCACCACGGTGTCTACGAAGCCGACCGTCGGGCTGATATCCACGACGTTCTTCTGGCTCCACGCAAAGCCCAGCGGATCCTCGACACGCCGTTTCACAGCCATGACTTCCAGTAGTGGGTGGTTCAGCAAATTATCTGGGTTGCCCTCGATGAGTGCGTGGAGATTCCAGAAGCCGTAAGTTTTCACCAAATTGCCGTAGTCGCAAGCCAGCTCGAAATCTGGGTCCTCGACGAGATAGAGGTCCACCACGTTGCTGAGATGGACGAGTCGGTCCAGCTCCGGCTTGGCGAGGTCGTGCTCACGACACAGCTCATAGCAGAGGAGGCTAGCGGACTTGCCGAGATCATGGATGAGCCGGGCCTCCTTGGCTGGAGTGTCGGTCGCATGGTGATCCAGCACGAGCCAGTCAGGCCGGTCCATGCGCGGCTCGAAGGCGAAGTCGCTTACCCAAGCCATGCGCTCGCGGAGCTGACGCTGCTTCCACGACGTGTAATGGTGCGCCTCCAGTCGAACTTCCTGATCAAACAGCTTGTGGGCTAGCCGGCGTAGCAGCAGACCGGACAACAGGCCATCAAGGTCGCTCTCGTGAGTGAGAATGACTTCGGGTTTGGGTAGGGCGAGCATCCGGCACGAAACTAAAGCTTTGGGCAGGTGACTGGCGAGCGGGTAATTCCCCCGCATCAAACTATGCCTTACGGGCTTGCCCCGGGCCCGCGCCCGCCCGAAACTTTCCCTGTCCATCTGGACCCCAAAAATCATGAGAACCCATCCTGCCCGCTTTGCCTTGCTCGCCGCCCTCGCCGTATCCCTCACGGCCTGCATTTCCACCAAGGAGACCATCTATCGCGACGTCGAGCGCGTGAAGATCGAGTTCGAGAGCGACACCGCCGCGCGCGTCTTTTACGAGGCCTTCACCAAGTCGCCCGAGTCGCGCCAGCGCAATGAGAAGACCAGCCGCTTTATCATTCCGGTCATCGTTGACGCGCAGCGCACTGAGCGGGACTCGGAGAACGCTACGTTCAACGCTGCCGTCCGTCGCTGCGACACGAATGGCGACGGCAAGATCACCGAAGCCGAGGCGCGCATTTACGCCGCGCCGCGCAACTAGGCCCGGCCTCCGCCAATTCCCGGCTGGCTATCCGGCAATCCCGCCAACAAGCTCTGGTCATGAAGTTGATTCTCTCAACGCACAATGTGACTTTAACCAAGGCCATTGAGGACCACATCCTCGCCCGCCTCGACAAGCTCGAACATTTCGATCGCTGGACGGTTGATGCCCGCGTCACCATCGAGCACGACGATACCCGCGACCCCAACAAGGCGTTCGGCTGCTCCATGCGCATTGGGATGCGCGGCCCAGACCTCTTTGCGGAAGACCATGAAGCCGACCTTTACTCGGCCGTTGATGCCGTCACTAAAAAGATCGAGCAGCAAATCCGCAAACGCCACAACAAGACCAAGGCGAAGAAGCACACCGAGGCCTCCCGCAGCAAAGAGCGTGGCCGTAGCACCTGATGGTTGTGACCAAGCCTCTCGCGCTTCGCGCCCGCATCATCCTGCCGGTGTCGCAACCGGCTATTGAGGACGGCGCGGTTCTCGTTTCCCGCGGGCGCATCGCTGCTGTTGGCCGCTGGCGCGACCTCCGTCACAAGGCACCTGCCTGCGTCCACGACCTTGGTGATGCCATCGTGCTGCCCGGCCTGGTTAACGCCCACTGCCATCTCGACTACACCGACATGGCCGGCGCGATTCCGCCGCCCAGGTCGTTCCTCGACTGGATCGAGGCGATTGTCGCGCTCAAAGCTGCGTGGGGTTACACGGACTACGCGCAATCGTGGCTCAACGGCGCCAAGCAACTCCTCCACTCTGGCTGCACCACCGTGGCCGATATCGAGGCCGTGCCTGAGCTGCTGCCTGAGATTTGGACCGCCACGCCGCTGCGGGTCATCTCGTTTCTCGAACTCATCTCGGTCCGCCGCCGCCAGCGCCCAGCCACGCTTGTCTGGCAAGCCACCCGCATGATTCACGAATTGCCGGCCGGCCGCAGCCGCGCCGCGCTTTCGCCTCACGCGCTCTATACCACCAATCCGGAGCTGCTCAAGTTCGCTCGCCGGGCGGCGCACCGTGCTCGCTGGCCGTTAACTATGCACGTTGCTGAGTCGGGTCTTGAGTTTGACATGTTCCAAAACGGGCGAGGTGCAATGTTTAATTGGCTGCGCAAAAACGGCCGTGACATGGACGACTGCGGTACGCGCTCACCTGTCCAGCAACTCGCCGCACTCAAGCTGCTTAGCCCGCGCTTCCTGGCTGTCCATGTCAACCACCTCGCCTCCGGCGACGCCAGACTGCTTGCGCGCGCCTCTGCCTCTGTGGTCCATTGCCCACGCAGTCATGCGTTTTTCCGGCACACCCCTTTTCCCTTTACTGAGTTGCACGACGCCCGCGTGAACCTATGCCTCGGCACGGATAGCCTCGCGAGTATCGGCAAAGACAATCGCCGCAAGCCCGAGCTAGACCTCTTCGCTGAGCTGCGCGCGTTCGCGGCACAACAACCCGGCCTCGCGCCTGAGGAATTTCTCGATCTCGTCACGCGCAACCCCGCCGCCGCGTTGGGCGAACGCGGTCGCCTAGGCGAACTGACCCGCCGCGCGCAGGCGGATTTGCTCGTGTTGCGATCGAAAGCCGCGCTGGAATCCGCTGCGGAAACCGTCGTCCACACACCGCCCGACCTCGCCGGCGTGATGATCGCTGGTGAATGGGCCATCGAACCTTCAGCATGACTCGCATCGCCCTCATCACTGGTGCCTCCGGCGGCCTGGGCCGCGCCTTTGTTACCGAGTTAACCGCGCAGGGATGGTGCGTGGCTGCGGGCTACCACCAAGAGAACATTCACCCGGAGGGCAATTCGCTTTTACCCGTGCCGCTGGATGTAACCTCGCGGGATGCCGTCGTCGCCGCGGTGGCACAAGTGCTCGCGCGCTGGGAGCGGATTGACCTGCTCATCAACAACGCTGGCAACACGTCCGACAACCTTTCGTGGTTGCTGACAGATGAGGATTGGCAACGTGTGCTCGACGTGCATCTCAAGGGCGCATTCCTTTGCGCGCAGGCCGTGATCCGCCCGATGCTCAAACAGCGAGACGGCCACATCCTCAATGTGGCCTCCTTTAGCGCACGAACCGGCAATCGCGGGCAGGCCAACTACGCCGCCGCCAAAGCAGGCTTGCTTGGACTCACCACCTCTCTCGCCAAGGAGGTGGGCTCCCGCAACGTGCGCGTGAACGCCATACTCCCGGGGGTGCTGGCCACGCCCATGACCGCCGCCCTCACGCCAAAGCAGCTCGAGGCCTTCGCGGAGGCAAATGCGCTGGGGCGCCTTAACGACCTCGCCGAGGTTGCGCGTTTCACCGCCTTCCTTGCTGGCACTCGCAATATCTCTGGCCAGTGCTTCCAACTCGATAGCCGCATTGCCCGCTGGATCTAAAGAGCCGCCGCGCCGCTTGCTTGACCCCCGCCCGGCTGCTAGCGTCCGCGTTCTTTGGCAGTCATGGACTACAAGAACACGCTGAATCTGCCGCGCACGGACTTCGCCATGAAGGCCGACCTCGTCGCGCGCGAACCGCAACGCCTCGCCCGCTGGGAGGCTGACGCCATTTACGCGCAGATTCGTGTGGCCCGCGCGGGCCGGCCCAAGTTCGTCCTCCACGACGGCCCGCCTTTTGCCAACGGCGATGTCCACGTCGGCACTGCGCTCAACAAGGTGCTCAAGGACATCATCGTCAAATACAAGTCCCTGCGCGGCTTTGACGCCCCCTATATCCCCGGTTGGGACTGCCACGGTCTGCCCATCGAGTTCAAGGTCACGCAAGACATGCGCAAGGCCGGCGATACCGCGAGCGATGCTGCCACCATCCGTACCGCCTGCGACGCTTACGCCCGCAAATACATCGAGCTCCAGCGCACGCAATTCAAACGCCTCGGCGTCTTTGGTGACTGGCAGAATCCCTATCTTACGCTCAACAAAGAATACGAGGCCGACGAACTGCGCCTCTTCGCCGACCTCGTCGCGCAGGGCTTCGTTTATCGCGGCAAGAAGCCGGTGTATTGGAGCATTCCCTGCCGCACCGCGCTCGCCGAGGCTGAGGTGGAGTACGCCGACCACGTAAGCCAGTCGGTCTATGTGAAGTTCAAGCTCGCGGGCGAGCCGAACACCTTCCTCCTCATCTGGACCACTACGCCGTGGACGCTTCCGGCGAACCTTGCCGTAGCTTTCAACCCCTCGCTCTTTTACTCGCGCATCCACGCGGACGGGAATGTCTATCTCGTCTGCAACTCACTACTCGAAACCGTCGCCCAGAAATGCGCCTGGCCGGGCGGTTATCAAATTGAACGCACCGTCTCCGCCGACGAACTCGCCACGCTCACCTACGAGCATCCCTTCTGCGCGCGCGCCGGTCGGCTCTTCCCCGCCGACTTCGTCACCGCCGACACCGGCACCGGCTTCGTCCACATCGCGCCCGGGCACGGCGCGGACGACTACAACCTCGGCCGCAGCGTGGGCCTGCCTGTCTATTCACCCGTAGATGATGCTGGCTGTCTCGCCCACACCGTCGACCTGCCCGCCGACCAGCAGATGCCCGCTGAGATGCTCGGCAAGTCCATCCTCGAAAAGCACGGCCGTAGCGACGCCAACGATGCTGTCCTCCAAGAGCTGCGCGCGCGCAGTGCCCTCGCACATCAGGAGAACTACCATCACAGCTACCCGCACTGCTGGCGTAGCAAGACCCCCATCGTTTTCCGCGCGATGGACCAGTGGTTTATCAAGGTGGACCACGCTGCAGATGGAAAAACCTTCCGCGCTCGCGCGTTGGCCGAGATCAACCGCGTGAACTGGATTCCCGACTGGGGCAAGAACCGCATCGAAGGCGCGGTGAAATCCCGCCCCGACTGGTGCATCTCGCGCCAGCGCAGTTGGGGCGTACCCATCCCGGCCTTCTACGACGCCCAAAGCGAACCCATCCTCGACGCCGCCATCGTCCGCAAGGCCGCCGACCTGTTCGAGCAACACGGCAGCAACGTGTGGTTCGAGAAGACCGCCGCCGAACTCTGGCAGCTCTGCCGCCCCGCCGACTGGACCGGCCCCGAAGCCACCGCCAAGTCCGCCGACACTCTCGACGTGTGGATTGACTCCGGCAGTTCCAGCCGAGCGGTCATCGCGCGCCGTCCGGAGATTCGCGGGAAAGAACATCCCTTCCAGTGCGACGTTTACCTCGAAGGCTCCGACCAGCATCGCGGCTGGTTCCAATCGTCCCTGCTCCTCTCGCTCGCCGGCAACGGCGCCGCGCCCTTCAGGACCGTGCTCACCCACGGCTTCATGGTGGATGAAGACCGCGAGAAAATTTCCAAGAGCAAGCAGGGCCAAGGCGGCTACACCAAGCCCCAAACCGCCGACCGTTATATCAACGAATACGGTGCGGACGTGCTGCGCCTGTGGGTCGCCAGCCAAGACTACCGCAACGACATCGTCGTAAGCGAGGAACGCCTCAAGAAAGTCGGCGAGACCTACCGGATGCTCCGCAACACCCTCCGTTACCAGCTCTCGAACCTCTACGACTTTGACCCCGCGCGCCACACCGTGCCCGACGCTCAACTCACCGGCCTTGATCGTTGGGTGCTCGGCGAGTTCGCAAAGCTGGAGGCGGCGGTCGTGGCAGCCTACGACGCCTACGAGTTCCACGTCGTCTACCAGCGCGTGAGCCAGTTCGCAGCGGTGGAGCTGTCCGCCATCTACCACGATGTCATTAAGGACCGGATGTATACTGACGCGGCCAACTCCCCGCGCCGCCGTTCCAGCCAGACCGCGCTGCACCGCATGATCACGCGCCTCAGCCAGATGCTCGCGCCCTTGCTCGCTTTCACCGCCGACGAAGCCTGGGAATTTATCCCCGGCAAGCCTACGCCCAGCGTGCATCTGAGCGAGTGGGAGCCGAAGACTTTCGCCATTGCAACGGAAGAAACCGCCGGCTGGACTGAACTCTTCCAACTCCGCACGCAGGCCCTACCCGAGCTGGAAAAAGCCCGCCAAGCCAAGCTCATCGGCAAATCCCTCGAAGCCCGCCTGCACCTGGGCTCCGCAACCGACTGGTCTGCGCGCGCCGCCGACCTGCGCGAATTACTTAACGTCTCACAACTTCAATTCACTCAAGCCACTACCACCACCTTCACCGTCGCGAAAGCAAACGGAACCAAATGTGAACGCTGCTGGCACACAGAAATCGAAGTCGGCACGAGTAAGGAGCATCCGACGCTCTGCCTGCGTTGTGTTGAAGCCGTGAAACAATTCGCGGCCTCATAGTCTCGCCGGTCGGCGTCCGAATCTCCCAACGGTCAAGAGGTGTAAGGGTGCTCACTTCACTGCTCGCCACGATTCCGGTAGTGCAGGATTTTGAATTCTGGTGTGTCACGCAGCTCGGCGATGAGTTCGAAGCGCTCTTCGAAGGACGGGAAGAATGCATCACCTGCAACCTCGCGTTTCACGAGCGTCAGGAATAGGTCTGAGCACCGCGGCAATCCCTGCGCATAAAGCTGCGCGCCACCGCAGAGGAAGGCCTGCCGGTCGCCCACGAGCGCGGGCAGGGCGTCGAAGCCCGCCGCCACACGCACACCGGGATGGCTCCAGCCTGCGCGGCTTAACACGATGGTCTCCCGCCCCGGCAGCGGCCGCCCGATGGACTCAAAGGTCTTACGTCCCATCACCAACACGTGCCCGAGCGTCGTGGCCTTGAACCACTTAAAGTCCTCCGGCAAGTGCCACGGGATGCGCGGACCGTCCCCGATGACGCGGTTAAGCGACATGGCGGCAATGGCGTGGAGAGGGAGCATGGGGCGTGGTGCTGGTTGCGTGAAAAGGCCGCGTGTCCGTGCGCGCTACGCAACACGCAGCACGCCACACGGAGCGTGCTTCATTTCATCAGCTTTCTCGCCCGGCCAATGAGTTCTTCCCACTGGAATGCCGGCCCCGGGTCCACTTTGTTAGTCTGGATGTGATAGTGGCCGAGGATGCCTTGGTAAGCGCCGAGCTGGTCGTCGGGCAGCTTGCGCGTGATGAGCTTACCCGTTGCGTCCTTCGGGTAGTCGCAGCGGATTTTGGGGAAGACTTTGCAGAGGGCGGCGGTGAGCTTCGCCAGCGCGGCGTATTGCTCGGGAGTGAAGTCGTATTGCTGAAGTTGCCGGCCCTGCACCGGGCCAAGCACGGGTTCCCTTCGCGCCGGGCGGGCAATGAAGTTCGGCGTGAGGATGCCGCTCTCGCCGAAGCGCGAGGGAATGACCACGCGCGGCCAACCGGTGTCGTCACGCTGGTACCACTCTTCGAACATGCGCTGCTGGCCGGGGGCGAACGCGCCGATGTTCGCGATCTCGATGCCAATGCTGCGGGTATTCGAGGTGGTCGCGTGCCACGCGCGTTCCTTGAGGTCGAGCGTTTGGTAGATCGTGCCATCGAGGTCGAGCATGAAGTGGACGCTCAGGCAGCGGTGGTCATGCAGCACCTTGAAGCAGTTGCGGCTCGTGCCCGAGGCGTCAAAGTGCAGGACGAATTGATCTACCTGGTCGCGCAGCAGCGCGAGGTTCCATCCGCCACCGCGCACCTGCTCGACTTGGGCTTCCGTGAGGCCGTCCTTGCGCAGGCCGTAGCGGTTCGGCGTTTTTAACGCTGCCACGGCAACCTTCGAGGTTTCCCACGAAGACTGGTCGAACGGCGCGAAGCGGCGCTCGCAACGGTAGGCATCATAGCCGCGCGAATCCATCCAAGTGACGACGCGCGTGCCGGTGTGAAAAAGTTGCCCAGCGGCGATGATCTCATCGCCCGTACGTTTGAGCAACGCGCCCGGGCGGGGGTTCGTGCAACCGGTGAGGAGAACAATGACTAGGCCAACCCAAGCAAGCCGCTCGATCGTTTCCCGGTTGGGCGATTGATGCTGCAGCGCGCTCAAGATCAGAAATCCGTGCTCGCTTCCTTGAGATCGAGCTCCTTGATCCACGTGTTGCGGTAACGCACGTCGTGGCCCTCGCACTGGAGCTTGAGGCCCTGCGGCGAGTCGGTGATGCCCTTGCCCTTGTCGTTGCCGCCGTCCACGCCGGAGTTCGCCCCGCCCCAGACCTGATTGATCTCAACGTTTTTGTGAACTTTCTGGCCGTTGAAATACATCGTCACCATTGCTTTTTCGACGCGTTGGCCGTCCTTGAAGCGCGCGGCGCGGAAGACGATGTCGTAGCTGTTCCATTTCCCGAGGCCAGCGAACGCGTGATACGGCGACTCGGTCTCGTTGATGACCGCGCCCATGCCGTGCTTGGTTTTGTCGCCTTCCATGATTTGGATTTCGTAACGATTCTGGAGATACACGCCGCTGTTGCCGCGCGGGTTCATGACGCAGAACTCGATGTGCAGGCGAAAGTCGCGGTAGGGCTTCTTGGTCACAATGTCGGCGGTGCCGTATTTGCCGCCGGCGGCCACGGGATCATCGGTCTGCACCACGGTTTTTCCCTTGTCCACAGGGTCTTCAACGATCTTCCATTTGATGGGCATCGAGGAGGCGAAGCGTGGTCCCTGCCAGTAGGTCCACTTCGCGTCGAGCATCTCGCGTGAACCGTCAAGGATGACCTCCGCGCCGGTGACGGGCTTGGCCCCGACACCAAGGTTCGCATCGGCGGCGGCAACGGACAGGGTGACAGAGGCGGCGAGCAGGACGTGGAAGAGACGGGGTGTGAGCAATTTCATAAGTGTGTGCACGGCGGTTATGGCACATGGGCGGCGAGCAGGCAAACCCAGCGTTGCCAGTGCGAGGCAGCCGGGGTGCTCATTGAGCCGGTGCGGGCCGCGAGAGAACCTGGACAAGCGAGCCGACTTCAATGTCACCCGCCTCGATCACGCGCCAATAAATGCCACGCAGGTTTAATGAGCGCGTGGGCTTGGCGTTCACGAAGTGCAAGGCGTCGTTCCCGAAGCGCGCCTTGAACTTGCGGCAGCCGTCATGCGGCATCGGTGTCACTTCCACCACTGCCGCGCCCACGCGTAAACGCGAGCCAACGGGCAGGTTGGCCACCGAGAGGTCAAGGTCCACGAATAGGTTGTCGCCGAAAAGCGCGAGCGATTGGCCGTTGGCAATCAACTCCGCCACCCCAGTCTGCATAACCGTGAGCTGCGCGGTGGGGTCAGGCGCGGGCTTTTGGCTCCAGTTGTCGCCCGGCAAGCCAGCCTCTGGCGAGAGCCGCGCATAAGAAAGGAGTTCCCGCGCGTCTTTGGTCGGTCGGCGCACAATACCCATGAGCCGCCCGGTATCTTTTGGTGCCGTCGGCAGCGCGTGCAGACCAGCTTCCAGCGCGGCGGTAGTTAAGTGGCGCGCGGATTCGCCGAGCACAGATTCGATGCGGGCAGTAATTTCGTTCACGCGAATGAGTTACCCTAACACTCATATCAACCCGTCGTAAATCTCCTGAAATTTCATTTCCACACTTATGCTCACCCGGTTCGGATCTTGAATTGAAGTGCCACGAAGCTAAAATGTCCCGCACGGGCGTACTTTTGCCACGCACATTTAACACAGCCGCTGTGGATCAAAAAAGATGCCCTAGTGCATCGAGGTCAGCCGGTCAGGAGCAACTTGCCAATGTAAATAAATTTACACCACCGCGCGGTTCAAACTTGCTTGGGAAAATACCAACCTCTGTTCCAACCGCCTGGCATTTCCTCAGCATCAATGTAACTCCAGCTTGCAGTCAGACGTAAATGGATTCATTTGAACGCCGCCGGTTGCAAAAAATTACTACCTCAAGTATGCCCAGCAATGTCCTCAGTCAACCTCTGCAGTGTTGCGGCACTGTCCCGTGCACTGGCTTCTATCGCGACGGTTACTGCCGAACTGGTCCGGAGGATCGGGGGTTGCACACCGTTTGTGCAGTGATGACGGTAGAGTTTCTCGCCTTCACTCGCGCACGCGGTAATGACCTCTCCACGCCCGTGCCAGAATACGATTTCCCCGGATTGAAACCCGGAGATCGCTGGTGCCTCTGCGTCACGCGTTGGGTTGAAGCGTTCAACGCCGGGAAAGCTCCGCCTGTTGTCCTCGAAGCTACGCACCTGCACGCGCTTGAGTTCGTTCCGTTGGAAACCCTAAAAGCTTGCGCTGCACGTTAAAGTCGGGCTCTCGTGAAGACTCAATGATCGCCGTAAAGGAGGACCTCGCCAAAAAAGGCCGACTAAGCTCCTATCTGCATCACGCTGATCTAGGCCAGTTCGCGGTTACTTCAGCCCGTTGGGGATCACGCTTGGCGCGGTGAAAATCGCGGGGCCGGTGCGGGGCGGCACCAAGCGGGCCATGATCACCAGCCGGCCGGCCGTCGGACGCGGCCCCTGCCATGGAAGTTCCAACTCATAGCCGGTGCCAAGTGAACTGGTAGCGGCGAGGGCCGCGAGCTTCGCCGCCGGAAAGACCCACAGCTGTGCGGGTGGGCGGGCGGGTGATGCGGCGTCCGGGATAGTCCCGTCATAGGCCATGATTTCGAGGGTGCCTGCGCGGATGGGCAGGCCCTTCGCCCGTACGCGGCTGCTGGCGAACACCCGCACCACAAGGCCGGTGGGGCGGGGCGAAGCCAGGGATGGCAACGCGCCCGGCGCCACCAGCAGATGCAATTCCTGCACTTCTTGATCATCGCCGCCCAGCCGTAATGAACCGCAGCCTGGTCCGCCAGCGAGCGCCAAGATCAGCACCAGCAACCAAACGCCCGAACAAAGCGGAAGCGGAGCGGCGGGCAGCAGCCGCCGCGGCAAGAAGCGGGCCATCATAGGTGGAAAACTTATGAACCGGTGGGCTTACGTCCGCTGGGGGTAGTCGGCGGGGCCGGTGGGGCCGGAAAAATTGGCTCCAGCACTGGCTGGTTGAACTCGTTGCGCTTGAGTTCTGGGCTGATGCGGGAACGGTCTATCTGTTCGCGCAGCGCATTGGCCGGATCAGTCAGCGGCACCGGATCCTGATTGTTGTTCGCGAGAATCTGCGGCGTGAGGAAGATCAACAGCTCTTTCCGCTCTTTCGTGATCTTGGTGCTGCGGAACGCTGCGCCAAGGTAGGGGATGTCGCCGAGCACCGGCACACGGCGCACGCGGCGGTCTTCCTGTGTGCCGATAAGGCCGCCGATGATGATGGTCTGGCCATTCTGCACGCTCACGGTGGTGTTGGCGCGGCGTTGGTTGATGACAGGTACGGTAGCGGACGCATTGATCTTAACGTCGGAACTGGCGAGCGAAGAATTAGTCGTGCCCAACTCGAGCTTCACAAAGCCGTCGAGGCTGATCTTGGGCGTGACGGTCAGGTTAACGCCGATGTCTTCGTAGCGGAAGGAGTTGATAGTGTCGCCCTGCACAGTCACACGGCTGTCGGTGATGAGCGGCACGCGCTGGCCCACGTTGATACTCGCAGGCTTGTTGTCCGCCGTGACGATCTGCGGCCGGCTCAGGACTTCTAACTTGGATTGATCCTTTAACGCCTTAAGAATAAAGGTAGTATCACCGCCTGTAAGCGCAGCCGTGAAACCGTTCCTCACCGCGTTCGCTAAACCCAATCCAAGGCCGGCCGAATAGGTCGGTCCACCGGACACATTCCACTCCAAGCCAATATCCCGCCCCTCGTTCAGTGCCACTTCTGCTAGCACAACCTGGATCATCACCTGCGGCTGGGACTTATCGAGCTCCTTGATCAAGTCTTGTACCTGAGTGAAGTAACGCGGGCTGGCGGAGAGGAGGAGCGTGTTGCTGTTCGTCTCGCCCACCACGGCAACTTCCCGCTCAAGCATCTGCTGTGCGGCTCCGACGGCATCCGCGCCGAGCACTTGCGTCACGCGTTGGCGTTCTTGGTCGAGGAAGTTACGGACCGCGCCTGCCACGTCGGAGGACTGCGTGTTTTTCAAACGAATTACTTCTGTGCGCCGGTCATTCGCCGTGGAGGTATCGAGCGACTCAATGATCTGCTCAACCATCTTGACGTAATGATCCGTGCCGCCCACGAGCAAGCTGTTCGTGCGTGGATCCACGGTGACTGTGAGCGAAGTCTGTTCCGCTGAGCCGAGCGTTGCGCTGGCGGCGTCATTTGTGCCGCCAGGGCGAACAAGGGTGTATTGGATTGTGCGCTGGCTGGCCGTCGTCGCCGTTGCCGTCATGCGGAACATTTGCGTGAGAATGTCCGCCATGGCGCGGGCAGAGGAGTTCTTTAGGGCGAAGACTTTAATCTTCGCCTCCTGCGGCGAGCTTGCGTCGAGCCGGCTGATGATCTGTTCCAGCAGGCCCATGTAATCCACTGGACCGCTCACGATGAGCGAATTCATGCGTGGGTCAGGCGTGATCAAGACGGCTTCCTTCAACGCTGCCGTGATCAGCTCGCGGCCCTCGTTCGAACGCGTGATGAATTGAAGCACTGACTGCGCGTTAGGGTTTTGTTGGTCGGAAAGCGGCGTGGGCTTGGTGTTCAACGCAGTGTTGAGGATGGTTGAAAGCGTCTCGGCGCGAGCGTGCTTTAGCGGGAAGACACGGATCTCGGCCACGCGCGCGACTTGCTCGGTGTCGAGGCGCTTTACCAATTCGGCTATGCGCCGGGCGTCCACCTCGCCACAGGACACGACCAGCGCGTTGATGCGCTCGTCCGCCGTGACTTGCACCTGCGTCTGTTGGCCGGGTTGGCCGGGCGGGCCATCGCGGAACAAGCCTTGCACGGTCAGCGCCACCTTCCGCACGTCCGCCTTGGCCAGCGGGAAGACATGGATGGCGAGTCCGTTTGGCATCGGATCGGTGTCAAGTTGGTTGATGAGTGACTCGATCGCGCTCAGGTCCTCAACGTTTGCGCCCACGAGCAACGCATTTACCCACGCATCGGCGATGATGGTGATGGGGTCGTTCGGCTCGCCTCGCACACGGGGCGGGCGATTCGCGAAGATAGGCTGCAACGTCGCTTGTAGTTTCTGCGCCGTGGCCTTCTTCAACGGGAACACGCGGAAATTCAGCTTGTTGAAGGTCCCCTCGCCATCGAGTTGCGGGAGCAGGCGCTCAACGAAGTCGAACGCTTCCTTCCCGCCGGTCACGAGCAGTGTGTTCACGCGGTCGTCAGCAATAACGGTGGCGGGCAGGCGGCGCTGATTAGCGTTGGCGATGAGTGCGGTGTCAGCGGCCTGCTTGGCGGTGAAAAACTGCGTGAGTGTCGCGGCGAGCGTGCTGGCCCGGGCGTTCTTAAGTTGAAAGAGTTTCACGTCGCCGGTCAGGTTCTGCTCCTGCACGTCCATGCGTTTAATGACCTCGCGCACCACAGTCATGGTTTCTGGGCTGGCGCTAACAAAGAGTGAATTGCTGCGCGGGTCCACAGTCACGGCGAGCTTGTCCATGGAGGTCGCGCGCGGCGCGCCGGGTAACTGGCCGGGCCGGTAAAGCCCCTGCTGCACGAGTGAAGTCAGTAATGCCCCGACGCGCGTGGCGTCCGCGAACTGCAACGGGAACACCTCTAGCACGCCGCCCGCGATGGCCGGCTCGGCGTCCAGTTTCTTCAGCAAGTCCTGAATCAACTCCACGTTCTCCTTGCTGGCGGAAACGACGAGCGAGTTGTTCAGCGGGTCCGGCTCCAGCTTGATTTGCGTGTTGGGTAAGGGCGGCTGACCGGGGAGGGTCTGCGCGGTGCGGCGCGCGGCGAAGATACTCTCAATCATTGCAGCCACGCGCGCAGCGTCGTTGTGCTTGAGTGGCAGCACGGTGAGTTGGAGTGCCGGGTTGTCTAACCGCGTGTCGAGGCGTTGCAGCAGCTCATCAATCGCACGGTTGTCCTCCTGGCTGGCGGTGATGAGTAAGCTGTTGCTGCGCGGGTCAGGGAGAATCACCGGCTTGTTCCGCTGCACGTCGGTCGCGCGGGCGGTGGAGTAACGCTGTTCGAAGAGCGTCGTCAGCGTCGCAGCCAACAGGCGCGCGTCCGCGAATTGAACGGCTACCAAGCGGATGCGTCCACTTAACGCCGCTCCGGGTGTGTCGAGCTGCTTCGCGAGCATCTGCACCATATCGAAGGCGTCGCGACCGCCGCCCACAAGCAGGGCGTTGCTACGCTGATCGGCGAGGATAATGACCTTAAGCGCGTCGGCCTGGGACTTGTTCAACTGCGCGCGCTGCGTGAGCCGCGCATCCATGAGCTTCTGCAATGTGCCAGCGACGACATTTGCGTCCGCGTTCTCCAGCGGCAGGATGCGAATGTCGCGCAGGTCGAAGGGCAACTGGCGGTCGAGCGATTGAAGCAGGCCCTCGATTATGGCGAAGCTTTTTGCGTTGCCCGCAACGATGAGCGAGCCGGTGCGGTCATCGAGTGTGATGACGGGTTTATCTTCGTTACGAACGGTGCCGGCGCGCTGACCAGCATAGAGGTCAGCCAGCACCTTTTGCACCGCCGCTGGGTCCGCATGCGCGAGTGGGAAGATGCGGACAGTTTCCAAGCCGGAGGCGGAGGGAATATCGAGTTGCTCTACGACATCGGCGATGAGCGGCAGCATGTCGCTGCGAGCGGCAACGATGAGGATGTTCGAGAAATCATCCGCCTGCATGGCGAGCGCGGCGCGGGATTTCGCGGCATCAGTGACGCGCGGCGTGTTTGCCTCGCGCAACGTGCGAAGCCGAGTAACCTGCGTCTTCAAACCCTCCGTGCCAGGCACCGGCGCGCCTTCAGCGAAGACACTTTGCAGCATCGGCAGTAACCGCGCGGCAGACGCGTGTTTCAGCCGGAACAGGCGGACTTCCGTGACGGGATGGTCCACTGCCTTGTCGAGGTCTTCCACCAGTTTCGAGGCCAGCTCGATGGATTCGTTCTGACCGCTGAGGATGAGCGTGTTCGAGCGCGCGTCCACACCGATGCCGACGGGGTTGACGAGTGCCTTGCCGGTTAGGCCCTCGGGCTGCGCGCCCGGCCCGCCGGGGCCGGTGGCAAGCGTGCGGCCCTGGGTGAAGATGCTCTGCAACGTGGTCGAGACGGTCGCTGCGTCGGCATGCTGGAGTTTGATGATGCGGACGTTCACGCCCTCGGTGATTTGCGGCGTGTCCATCAACTCGACGACGGCAGCGAGTGCCTTGAGGTTGTCCGGCGTGGAGGTGAGTAGCAGGCGGTTGCCGCCGCCCGTGCCGTCGGCACTGATTTTGATGGGCTTGGTGAGGTCAAGCGAGACGGCCTCCCCATCTTCGCCCAGCACGCGCAGGCGGCGAATTTGCTCTTGCAACTCGCGGGCTTCAGGCGACTGCGTCCCCTGCGGACCGGGGCGAATCATGTTTTGCAACACAAGCGCGAGGGAGGTTGCATTCGCCTTCCGTAATTGGAACACCATCACCTCGGCCTCGATATAAGGCGCAGGTTTGTCGAGCGATTGAATCATCTTCTCCACTTGAAGGATGACGGCCTCGCGCGCGACGACCAGCAGCCCGCGCGAACGGGGGTCAATCACCACCGTGAGCGGCTCGCCGGGGCGGATGAGGTTGAGCTGGGTGACCAGCTGCTGCACGAGCGGCAGGACTTTCTCCGGCGGCGCATTGGTGAGTGGCACGCTGCGAAAATCGAGCTGGGCTGTCTGGCCCGCGCTGTCGAGTTGCTTGATTAGCGACTCCATCAACGCAAAGTCCGTAGGCCGCGCGCGCACCACCACGCTGCGGGTGCGCTGCTCGGCCACGACGGTGATGCGTGGCGGTTGCTCCACCGTTCGGACCGGTTCGCCGGGCCGTTGCGGCGTGACGGCCACCGGCGGCATGCGGAGCAACTCATTCAACGTGCGCGCGACGACGATGGGGTCAGCGTCCTTGAGCGGGAACAGGCGGAACTCGGCCTCGTTGCTGTAAAAGTTCAGCGAGAGGTCGCTAATGATGCGCTCGACGTTGTCCAATTCCGATGCTGGACCGGAGAGCAAAAGCGAGTTTGCGTTTTTATCCACCGCGATGACGACCTCGGGGACTGCGTTCGTGTCCGCGACGGCAGCTTGCGGCTGGGCAGCAGGCGCATTGGCCGGGGCTTTGGTAGCGGGCGCGTTGGTCGCGGCGGGCTTAAGTGGATCCAATTTCTCCACCACTCGCACGGTGCCACGCGACATCTGCGGATAGATGCTTTGCAACATCTTCGCCATCTGCTCGGCCACGACGCGGTCCAGCGGGCGGAGGCGGACTTGGATGCTGTTGTCTTTGCTCTGCTCGTCGAGGCGCGTGATGAGGTCTTGAATTTGCGCGAGGTCGGCACGCTTGGCGATGACGGTGAGGGAATTGTTCATCACGTCCGGCTCGATGAGCGGTTGCTCTCCCTTGGGCCGCTCGCTAAACAGCGCCTCCAATTTCGCGCTCACGTCGAACGCTTTCGCCTTCTTCAGCCACACGAACTGCACATCGCGGTCAGCGCGCTCAGGGGCTTTGTCGAGCGTCGGCAGCACCTTTTCCACCACGCGGAAGTGAGCGGGCGTGCCAGAAATGATGAGCGAGTTAGCGCGCGGGTCCACGGTCACATTCGCCGCGGCGCGGGCGCGGGCGCGGCCCATCCCTTGAAGCAACTGCTCAATGATGAGAGAAACTTCCTTCGCCGTACCGTTCTCCAACTTGTAAATGCGAATCTCGACCTCGTCTCCCTTCATCTCCACATCGAGCGACTGGATGATTTTTAGCACGTTCTCGACCTCACCGTTCGGGCCGTTGATGAGCAGCGTGTTTGCACCATTGACGGGCGTCACCGTCGTGCGCGGTAGTTTTCCCCGGCCCAGCTTCGCGGTGAACGACTCGGTCACAGCGGTCGCAACTTCCTCGGCTTTGCCCTTCGTGAGACGTACGGCGTGGAAAGTCGTCTTGTCGCCGGCGGGTGAAGCGTCCATCACGCGCAGCAGCTGCTCAACCTTGTCTAAATCCGTTCGGGTCGCGTCCACGATGAGCGTGTTGTCGTCGCCGCCGGCGCTGATGAGCATGCGGTCCTCGCGATCCGTGGTGCCGGTCTGACGCGGGAACAGGCGGTTGAGCATCACCACCACGGCGTCAGCAGAATTACGCTCCAACGGAAACACCCGCACTTCGCGGCCGAGCGTTGTACCAGCTTTATCCATTACGTCGGCGGTTTCCTGCATGAGCGCGAGCTGCGCCTCAGTGCCGACGAAAATCAACTGGTTGCCGGGGATGTCTTCGACGATGACCGCGCCCGCTGTGCCGACCTCCGGCAAGCTGCGCGCGCGCTCCTCAAACACTTGCCGAATCTTCGGCGCGGTCTCCGTCGCCCGCCGGCCTTTCAACGCGAAGACTCGCATCGAGCGCACCTGGTTTGTGCTCGCGGGCGAAGCATCGATTTGCTCAATCAATTTCCCCACCGCCTGCAAATCACGTACCTCGCCTGTGACAATCAAGCTGCGATTCTTGGCGTCCACCACCACGCTGATGCGTTTGGTCGAGCGACCGATGCGGTCTGCCGTCACAAAGGCGTTGGTGAGGATTTCCGAGACTTGCGCGAGGTCGGCCGTCTTAAGGTTGAAGATACGCGCAATGGCGCTCTGCGGGCTGGCCTTGTCCAACTCGCGGACGAGTTGCTCGACCACGCTCAGCTCATTAGCCGTACCGGTCACGATGAGGCGGTTGGAATTTGTCTCCGCGAGGATCAGCGTATTCTGCGCCGGTGCACCGGGCCGCAGTTTAGCTTGTTCGAGATACAGCGGGCGCAACGTGGCGACCAGCATGCCGGCATCGCTGCTGGTCAGGTCAAAAAAACGCGTGGTGCGCGGCTCCATCGCCGCCCCATCGCGCAACTGTCCGAGCAACGCCTCAATCTCCACAAGGTGGTTCGTGCGACCCGTGACAATGACGCGGCCGTTGCGCGTGTCAGGCAGGAACGTCGCGTCCGCCGGGTCCGAGAGCGGCCGCGTGCGCCACTTCTCCTCGTAGAACGAGCGCACCAGTGGCACAAGCCGCGTGACCTCATCGGCTGGGCCAAGGTCGAACGACTTAGTCACCCGCTCACCGGGCGTGACTTGAAGCTTTTGCAGGTCATCTAAGATGCGGGTGAACAACTTCAACTGCGCGTCGCTGCCGGCGAGGATGAGCTGGCTGCCACTGGCATCATCCATCACGAGCAACTCGGACACGGTGAGTTCCGGCTGCGTCTTAATTTGGTCGTCGTAAAGTTTGCGTGCCTGCGAAAGCAGCGTGTTCGGGGTCGTGGAGTTAAGCTGCACAGTTTGTATTTTCCGCTCCGGCTGTTCTCCGAGTGACTGATCGAGTTGTTCAATGATCGTGGGAACAGCGGCGAGTTCCTTGGCATCGCCGGTCACGATGAGAGTGCGGGTCTTCGCGTCCACTGAGACGCTCACGCGCTTCTGCGCGCGGCCCAGCGCGTCAAAGCGCACCAGTGCGGTGGTGAGCACCTCGGCAACCTTCGCCGGATCGGCGGACTTAATCTTGAATACCCGCGCCGTTGAACTTTGCGCGGCGCTGGAATCGAGTTTCTTCACCAGCCCGGCGACAGCTTCGAGCTCCACCGTGTCACCCACCGCAATTAACCGGTTCGCGCTCGTGTCGGCCATGATTAGCGTATCCGGCGTCTGTGCGCCAAAGCGCGCCTTGGCGTCCTCGGTGTAAAGCACCTTCAAGGTCGTGACCAATTCTGTCGCGCTGGCGGTGGTAAGATCGAAGAGTCGCGTCTCGCGCGCCTGCGGCTTGGCCTTAGCCGTGCCGAGCTTCTGCAAGATGCCTTCAATCTCCTTCACGTGCTCCGGCCGGCCTGTGACAATGACGCGCCCGCCCTGCGGGTCGGCGACGATTTGCGCGTCCGCCGGGTCGGTCTCGGGTCGGTCTTTCCACTGTTCGGCATAAAGCTTTTGCACAATGGGCAGCAGCCGCGCCACGTCGTTCGCGGAGCCAACTTCAATCATGCGCGTCTCGCGCGCGGCCGAGGCGGCGGGCGTGAGTTCGAGCCGCTTGAAGATGTCCTCGATGGCTTTCATCTGGTCCGCGCGCGCGCTGACGATGACGCGGCCAGAGACGCCGTCGCTGACCATCTGCGCGTCGGCAGGGCCGAGCTGAGGGTTGGCGGCGAACTGGTCTTTGTAGAGCTGGAGTGCGAGCGCCATCACACGCTTGGCTTCGGTGAGTTTGCCGAGGTCAATCAGCTTCGTCTCGCGCGTCGCGGGCGCGCTCCCGGCGAGCGTGTCGGCAATCTGCTGAATCGCCTCGGCCTGCTGCTTCGTGCCGAAGACATTGAGCCGCGTGCCGCTGGCGTCGGCGTAAATCGTCGCGGGCTTCTGTGTCTTGCCGGCGGACTGCTCGGAGTAAATTGCCGTGACCTTGGGCAGCAGTTCCGTGGCGGAGGCGTTCTTAAGCACGATAGGATGCAGCTCGCGTTGCAACTCATCAGGCTTTGCATCAAGCGAGTTCACCAGTGCCTCGATTTGCGGCAGCATCGCCTCAGGCGCTAGCACGATAAGACGTTTGCCGTTCGGTGTGATGCTCACGAGATTCGTCAACGCGCTGCGCCCGGCTTGCGCTGTGAAGATGCGCGTGGCCAACGCAGCGAGCGCGTCAGCATCGCCGCGCACTTCGACAAGCTTCATGCCCTTGGGTTTTTCCAGACTCGACGGGTCAATGCCCTCATTATCAAGGCGCTGGATGATGTTCTCGGCGTCCTTCAGGTCCTGCCGTGTACCCGCGACGACAATACTGTTTGAATCCGGGTCTGCACTTACGGTGATCCGGCGGATGGGCTGGTTGCGCGCGTCAAACTTCACCATCGCGTTGGAGACGACCCCAACAACCTTGAGCGCGGTGGCGTTATTGAGCTTGAACACGCGCGCGCCGCCCGCGCCTTCGGGCGCTTGGTCGAGTTGTTCAACGATGGTATTAACCGCGAGCAGCTCGTTGCGCGGCCCGCTGATGATGAGTCGGTTCGAGGCAGCGTCGGCGATGATTTTGACCGTGGGCGAATACTCCGGCCCGCGTTGGCTCTTGAGCAGTTCGGTGACCAGCGGCGTGGCGAGCGCGGCGATGGCGGCAGCGTCGCCCTGCTTCAACTCCATCACACGCATCTCGCGCGGCTGCACGTCGCCGGGCGTGTCGAGCTGTTGGATGACTTTCGATGCGGCCTCGACCGCATCCGGCTCCCCACTGAGGATGAGGCTATTGCTGCGCGCGTCCACGAGCACTTTTACCGTCTGTGCCTGCGCATTAAGGCTCTTTTCGACGAGGCCGGAAATTTCGGCGGCCAGCGCGGCACGCAAGCGAAAGACGCGCGTTTCGTCACGGGCGGGCTTCCGGCCGGCGGGGTCGAGCTGGCGGATGATGGCCTCGACACGGGTGATTTCCGCGTCCGCGCCGCTGACCATGATGCGGTTGTTCTTGGCGTCAGCGAGCACAGTGGCCGCGCCGCCGGGCGGCTCGTTCTGCCCCTTAAGTTGCTCCTGATAAAGCTGCGTGACTAGCGGGGTTAGCTCCGCTGCCGAGCGCGCATTGAGTTCCACCGAACGGAACTGGCGGGCGAGGTTCTGGATGGTGGCCGTGTCGAGCTGAGTGACCAACTCGCGCACACGCTGCAAATCTTTCTGGGCAGCGAGCAAAATGATTTGTTTACCGCTCGCGTCGGGGATGAGCTTGGGCTCCATCTGGGGGTCCGCGCCAGCGCCACCCATCTGTGCGAGGAGTTGCGTGGCGAGGGTGATGATTTCCGCCGGGGTCTTGGCGCGCACGGGGAGGACAACCATCTCGCGGCGTTGCGTTGCAGGCGCGACATCCACCACTTGCACGAGTTGCTCAATCTCCTTCAACTGCTCAGGGGTTGCCGTGACGAGCACCCGGTTGTTCGCGTTATCTGGCACGACCGAGGGCTTTGGCTGGCCCTCGAAGCGTCGGTCGGCCATGCGGTCAGAGAGTAGCTTCTCAAAACCAGCGAGGATCGCATCCAACTTGGTGTTTTTAAGTGCAATGATCGAAAGCTGGCGGTTCATCACCACGCCGTTTTTTCCACGCAGTTGCTTTACAAGCTCCTCCACCCGAATCAGGTGTGCCTCGCTCGCCGTCACGATGAGCCTCCCGTTATCGTCGCTCATCAGCTTGGCGTGCGCGCCGGAGTCGAGCGCGCCCGCGCCGCTCATTTGGTTGCGGTAAAGCTCTTCCACGAGCGGCAACAGGCGCTTCGCGTCCGCCGCCGTGCCGACTTCGATGAAACGCGTCTGGAGCGCCTGCGGTTGGGAAGTGCCAGTCTCCAACTGTGTGAGAATCTCCGTCGCGGTCTGGAGGTCGCCAAGCGTACCGGAGATTACTACCGTCTTGCTGCCGGGATCGTGAATGACACTGGCGGTGATGCCGGCGCGCCCGCCGGGGTCGCGCCGCGTGAGCGCCTGTGTAACAATTTGGGCGAAGTCCTTTGGCTCGGTCGCACGGGGACGGAAGACTTTGGTGAGCATCACTGACTGAACCCGGAGCGGCGCGTTGTTGGTATTCACGTTACCGGTCGTGCCTTTGTCCACGCGGCTGATGAGCAGATCAATCTGCTCCAACTGTCCTGCCACGGGCGACGCGACGATGAGGCGGTTTTGCTGTGAGTCGGCGATGACGCGCGCCTTGGTGGCGGCCGCAGAGCCAGTTTCTTTTGGCTCGGCAACGCCGGGAATCGCCTGTCGGATAATCATGGCGATTTCGTCGGCCTTGGTGGACTGCAGCTGGTAAATGCGCACATCGCCGGAGGGGCCTTCGCGTTGCTCGAACTTCGCAATCAACTCCTCCGCCAGCGCGATGCGCTCGCGCGGGCCGAATAGCACCATCGTGCGCGAGGCGTCGTCGTAGACCGCAGTGATGTATTCGTTCGGGTCCGGCGGCAGGATTTGCATCGCCTTGGTATTTGGGTTGAACTCTTGGCGCCTGGGTGCGGTGGCGACACCGAAAGTGCGGTTGAGCAGGTCGGCAACTATCGCCCCAGAGCTATTTTGCAGCGCGAAGGTTTTCATCATTCGCTCGGCTGGTGCCTCGATGTCGATGGTGGCGAGCAGAGTTTTGATGCGCTGAATATTCGCCAGCCGGTCGGTGATGATGATGCCGCGCCCGCGCGGCAGCACGGCCATGGAACCGGCGCTCGATAGCATCGAGGTGAGCGAATCCGTGATTTCCTTCGAGTCTACGTTCTTAGCGTCGAGCACGGCGGTAACGACCTCGCCGGGCCGCACGTCTCCGACGGGTGCGGCGCCGCGCAGGAGCTTCAGCGGCGTGGACGGCAGCTCCTTAAAAGGCACGAGTTGGAGGTAGTTCGCGTTCTCGACGAGCATGACGCCCTTCATCGCGAGGACGACGTTGAGCGTGTCGAGCGCCTCGCCATAAGTGTAGGCGTTGGGGTCATTGTAGGTCAGCGTGCCCTCGGGTTTGTTGCCAGCGAGAAGTGGCTTGCCCGCCATTTGCGCAAACCGTTCGATGACATCGCCGTAAGGAATGCCATCGAACTGAAAGCGAATGTTGCGCGCGTTGGACGCGGGCGCGGCGGTGCTGGGCGCGATGGTGACGGCCTTCGTGGGGGCGTTCGTGGCGGGCACGGCAACAGCCGGGGCCTTCGGCGCGTCCTGCGCCGCGAGGGTGAACGTGCCGACGAGGAGCGCAAGGGCGAGGAGCGGAGGGTGCGTTCGGTTCATAAGGGGAAAATGTTCATGGTGTCGTGCGCGGCAGGTTACCAACAGATTTTGCCAATTCTGGCGGGAGCTGTGCAAGTTCCAGCTTCCGTAAATCTCCCAATGTCTGGCCGCGCTCAATAGCGAAGAACTCGTCCTTCACGCGCACGATGACCCGGCTGTCGGAAAGCAACCCATTCCCGCCGGGCAATGGCAGTGCACGATAATCCACCAGCACAATGGTTCCTCCCGCCAACGTATCACCCGACTTATAACGAACTGTTTTCTGCGCGGTGAGGTCGCGCACGTGGATTTCGGGCTGGCCCTGCCATTCGGAGAGCGAGACGACGCGGAAAGTCTCCGGGCCAGGTGGTCCCGGCGGCGTGGCGGGCACCGCGGAAGCAGAGGAATTGCTACCTGTCTTCGCGACGACCGGCGGTGGCGGCGGACGTTTAATGTAAGGCCGCAGTAAGTCCCGCGTGACGATGCCGTCGAAGACGTGGCGGGCTTCAGACTTTAAGTCCACCTTCGCCGTGAGCACCTCACGCTTGACCTCGGGCGCGGGATCCAGCACGAGCGTCAGGAAGCGGAAGCGCACGCGCACGTCGCCAGGCTTCTCCGCCTGCGAGAGCACCAACCCTTCGATCCGTAGCAAATGCGGCGATTGTTCAAGGATGAAGAGCAAGTTCACGACCCTCGCCAACGGCCCATCGCCCTGTACGCTCCAGCCGATCTCGCTCGCGCCCCGAAGTTTGCGCGGGCCAAGCGGCAGCCGGGTGAAGTCGCCTTCGTCCAAGCCCGCTTGAACAATCTGTTTCGTCAGCACCTCGCCCGAACGCGCGCTGGCCTCGTCGGTCGTGTCGGCATAAGCAAGCTTGGTCAGCGACTTCAAGCGGTCCTCGGCAGTGAAGAAATTCCGCCGTTCGGTCTGGATTTTTCCGAGTCGCTCGCGAGCGGCGACGATCCGTTTATCGAGGTCTACAAGCGGGCGCGAAATAAACGTGCGAATGCCCAGCAAACCGCTGAAGAGCGCCGCAGTGCCGAGAACCATCGCGGCAAGTTTTTTCTCGCGGGTGTTCATCCGCCTCCTCTCCTGCGTCCTGGTGGGTCGAGGGAAGCGTCATCCGCCGGGCGCTCCGGTGGCAGCAGTTGCGTGGTGTCAATTTTGAGCTTCGCCGGTACACCTAGTTCGACGGTGGACTGGAATTCATAGCCATTTTTGTCCGCACCCGGCGTGATGGCAAGCGGCTTGACCTCATAGCCGGCGGCGCGGAGCTGCTTTTCCATCTTCGCCAGAATCGCTCCACTTTTCGCGCGCACACCCAGCCTTAATGCACCCGGCCCACTTACCGCGAAGGATGTGAGAAACATCTCCTCGCTGCGCGGGAGCACAGCGCTAAGGTGCGCATAATGCAGCAGCCAGTCGCGCTCGCCACCGACCCACTCGTTCACCACGGCCGCCTGCGAAATTACCTTCCGGTACGCAGGTCGGTTTTTCTCCGCAAGCACAGCCTCGGCGGTTACGGCATCGAGCACGGTCTGGCGTTTCCCGATGAGCCAATGCCGAATGCCCGCCACGACGATGAACAACGCCGCCGTCACGGCCAAGCCGGCAAGAATCTTCACGCGCCGCATATCGCGCGGGACGGCAGGACGCTTCGGGTTAAGAAAATCAAACGGCAACCCGTTTGTGTCCGCGTAGCCGAGCACCAAGCCGATGGCGGCGGCGGAACCGCCCGCGTCCACCCGCGCCTCCGTCGGCAAGTCGAGCGCCGCCGTGTCCAGCGCGGCCACCGGCACACTCATGCGAGCGGCGAGTGCAGTGGCAAGCGCAGCTTCTTGGCCCGTCGCGCCGCTGACGAAAACCCTCGCGGGTGACCCTGCCGCGCCCTGGCCGCCGTGACTGTGCAAGCTGCGGACGGCTTCAATCGTCGCGGCGTTGACGAATGTCTCCGGCGCGTTCGCGTCCATTGGCTTCAATGCCGCACCGCGGCTGAACGGCACTGCGCTGTCACACGCGATCTCAATGCTGACTTCATCCACGCGCAGCGACACGAGCGCGAAGGGTTGCCCCCGTTCCACGACGCGACACGCCTCAACGCACCGCGCGCCGGCGTTTGGCAAGAGGCCGAGCGCGACGAGTTTCACGCCTGCCGCTTCCGCGACGCGTTGGTAGAACGCGACGGCCTCGCGCTTCGCCACAGCCACGAGCACTTCGACCTTGGGCGGCGGCGCAGCGGGTGCTTCTGCGCCGGGCTTGGCATTCACGTCGGGTTTAGGTGCAGGCGGCGCGATTTGGCGGAGGATTTGGAAATCAATCACCGCGTCCGCGAGCCGAAACGGGAGGTCGCGTCCGACTTGCAGATGAACGATGGACGCGAGTTCGTTCACGTCCGCGACGACGGGCAGCAGGAGCGTCTTGAGCACCACCTGAGCGCGCGGCAAGCCCATTACTACGGGGCCGGGTTTGAGTTTGAGTTGCTCCAACGCAGTCGCCAACGCGGCCCCAAGCACGGCGGCATCAGTGCGGTCAGCATCAGCGGGCAAGTTTAGCGGGGCGACCGCGATGCGGCTGAGTCCAGGCGAGACGACACGGAGCGAGCGGCTGTCAAAGTCTAGCGAGGTTGCCTGCGACGGGAGTTTCGCGCGCCCGGCAGTAGGCCTCTTGAACGGGAACGCAGGGAGAGCGTCGCGGTCAGCCATGGCAAACCTCCGAGGAAAAAAGCCCCCAGATCCAAGGTCCTAGCACCAGAGACGTTGCCTGCTCTGAATCTAGATTCGCATGCGGGAAATTGGAGGCGCGCCTTGGTATTGGCAGCTTGGAGCTTGGAGTATATTGAAAATTTGGAGCTGGGAGTTGGGAGCTGCGTTTCACTTTCGCACTTGGGCTTTCGAGCTTCGTCACTTGCCCCTCGGCTTCGCCGGCAATCGGGAACGGCAAGCCGCGCCGTGTCACATCGCGGAGGTAAGTCACGCGGCGGTCACCACCGGCCACGTCAATGCCCACCTCCAGCACGCGGAAGCGGCCCGAAGGCAGGCCATAGCCAATGACGCAGAACGTGAATTGCTCGCTGCGCGAGGTGAGCAGTGGCGCGAGGGCTTTGAACTTTGCGGCATCGAGCACGCCCTCCTGATATAGCCACGCCGTGGTTGTCCGACGGCCTGCGCCAAGCGCTCCGCGCGCGGATACGATGGTCTCGGCGAGCGCCTCATCCACGCCAGGCAACGTCGCAAGCACGGTGGCACTGGCGGTGTTCACATTAATGAGGCCATCGGTGTAGTAGTAATCGGAGGCGGTGAAGAGTTCGAGTACAGCAGCCAACTCAGCCTTGCCCACGCCAGAGGAGATCTCAGTCATGGCGCCCTTCGCGGTCTTGATGAGCAACGTGGCTTCAAGCAATTCGGCGGGATGGCTGAGCGTCACGCCGTTTGTTCGGAGCGCGCTGATGAAATTCGTGACGGCAGCGGGCAAGCGGTCAGTGCTGGGCAATGGTGACGCAGGGTCGTTCAAGTTCGTGAGGTCCCAACCGTCGGCGTCGGTGTTAAATTCGTAAGACGCCACCGTGAGGAACTGGCTGAGGCCGCGCGTGACGCGGGTATTAGCACTGGCCGTGGAGGGTTCTTCGTTGGTCAAGTTAGCGGACGCCGCCGCCGCGCCATGGAGAATTTCCGCCGTAAAACCGCGCACGAGCAGTAACTCGTCAAGCGATGCCAGCGGGCCATTGCGAATAGTATAAGGCCGAGCCAAGGCGCTGTAATACTCCTGCTCTGCGCCCTCTGGCTCCGGTATGTCATCGGGGTCGAGAAAGTCAACGAGCGCGGCAGCCATGGCGGGCGAAACGCGCGGGAGCTTCTCGAGGCTGGCACCAGCGGCGACGTTGACGTTGAGCTTGGAAGCCTCGTCGGCGAGACCGTAGCGGACTTCGCCGGGCGTCGCGCTCGGCGTAAAGACAGAGAAGAACCAACGCTCGCCGCCGTCGTCGAAGACAAGCCGCTCGCGGAAAGCGCCCGGATTGTCCTGCCAGTCGTTGGCACCGGGGGCGGCGGTGCTGGCAACGCGCAGCGCCTCCTCGACGCCGCTCATCGCCGCCGCCCATGCTTGCTCGCCGTTAACGCTCGCGCTTGCAGCGGAGTCTTCTGCCTGAAACCTGAACAGCAAGCTAATGACAAGCATCGAGAGCAACATCACCATGACGAGCACAGCGACGAGGGCGAAAGCGGAGGAATGAGTCCCCACGCGCCACTTTTCTCGCGCTTGGAAAGCGAGATAAGGCAGGCGAGTTTGCTCGCGTTGAAAGCACAAGTTCACTGTTGGTTCAAGCGGACTACAAGATTCTCCTCCGCTGATTTTGGCTGGCCAGCGGGAAGGAAGATAACACGGCGGAAGACCTCACCCGGGTACATGTCGGGGGTCATGTCGGCGGGGAGCGACTCGAAGCCAAGACTGATTTCCACCCCGGGCGGCGGAGCCACGCCGCTCCATGTGTCACGCCACGCAGAGCCGTCCCAGAAACGAAAATTCAGGAAGCGAATCGATTCGGTGAGCGGCTCGGCAGCGCCAGCGACGGACAAGGTCGCGTTCGTGACGCTGGCGGCGAGTTCCTCCGCTGCATCACCGACCGGTTCAGTCGTCGTCCCTGTGGCGGCAGTTGACGTAAGCGGGGAGGCGATGAGTTCCACGGCCGGTTCATCGAGGCGTGAGAGGCCGCTAACAGTGAGGTTGGTGGCGTCGCCGGAGAAGGTGGCGCGGTAGGTCACGCGGCGCAGGTCGGAGTCGAAGCCAACGGGCGTGAGCGGCAAGCGGGTGGTTACAAAGCGCAGAGAATTTGAGTCACCGATGAAGCCGACATGGTTGTAACCCGGTGCGACGCGGAGGTCGGCAGCGAGACGGTCCATGATCTGGCGAACGGCGGCGAGGCGTTCTGCTTCGTCGAGGAGGTTCGCGCGCAAAGCAGTGGCTTGATGATGGAAGGCAAGCGCCGCGACGAGAATACCGGTGGCGATGCCGATGGCGAAGACGACTTCCAAAAGAGTAAATGCGGCCTGGGAGGCCAGAACCACCTGACATCGGTCGCTGCAAGGATGACGGGGGAGGCGCATGTTTAAAAAGCGGCGCGAGTCGAGGCGGGCGGCACGCGGATGATTTGGGCAAGGCGGCGAACAAGCGCGGAATCCTGGTGTCGGATGACGACTTCCACGCGCAGGAGACCGCTGGCCTCGCCCGACTCAGTCTCGGTTGGGGTGACGATGAGTTCGCTGGTCCACTGGTCGAATGGCGCGGCGAAGGGTTGTTCGCCAACTTCGCTCGTGCGCCGAATACCTAGCTGGATTTCCGCAAGCACCGTGGCAGCCAGATTGGCGGCGTGGGTATGGCGACGCTGGCGGCTGAGATTCTCCGTGGAAGCATTCATGCCGCTCGTGACGATGGCTGCGGCCACAACAAAGAGCGCAAGCGCAAGAATGACCTCAAGAAGGGCGGTGCCGCGAACGCGAGCGGCGGAACCAGACGAAAACTTCATCGGGCGACCTCCGCAGCGGCCTCCGTGGCCGAAGCGGAAGGCGCGGTTTCGGTAGCGGCAGGATCGGCAATGATTTGGCGACGGATGGAACCGGTGAGTCCGGTGACGCGGATGCTGAAACGCCGAGCATCGGTTTCGCTGCGGGAGGTGAGCAGCACTTCGACTGTATCCCCCGTGCCGTCGGGATAAAAGGTTACGGTCGCAAAAGCGCTCCGCGCGGCCTCCACGGGGGCGGGTTCGCCTGTCGGTTCGCCGGAGGGAGGCGCAACTTGAGCGGAGTTTTCCGAGGCTGCTACCCCGGACTGCACCTGCTGGATGCTGACAAGGTCGCTGATGCTCGCGACAAAATTGGCCGCCGCCGGCACGTCGGTAAAAACACCGGGCGCGCCAATGGGATCGAGCTCGCAGGTCACGCGAACGGTCGCGCCGGGTGTCTCCGCAGCGAGCAACTCGGCGTTATCGCCGGACTCAGCCTCTGGAAAAAAAACGCGAACCTGCTTGCCGGTGCTAGCCGCATGCGCGCGGGCAAAGCGGAACATCGCCTCGACTTGCGTCGCGCCCTCGTCCAGTTGAGCAGTGCGGGAGCCGGAGGAGAAGTTGAAGACCACCGCTCCCAACAGTCCGAGCACGAGCACAACCGAGAGCAACAGCTCGGTCAGCGTGTAACCGGAGTGGGGTGATTGGTGCGGTAAGCGCATGATTTAGCGGCCGGTGTTTTCCGCTCCGGCAGGCTCGGCCCCGTGTTTAATATCATCGTCTGTGTCGGGCTGGCCGTCGGGACCTACGGAGAAGAGCTTGTATGGCAGGGCCGTGGTGTTGCCGGCCTCTGCGTTGTCCCCGCTAGCAGCAACTCTCTCATAGCGGATTTTAAAGCCCCACGGGTCATCCAACGTCGTGCCGGGTTTAAGATATGGCCCCTGCCACTTCTCGCCCATGCGCTCGTTTTCAAAGGTGGGTTTTTTCGAGAGCGCATCTAGGCCGCCTTCCTGCTCGGTGGGGTAATGACCAAGGTTAAGGCGGTATGTGTCGAGCGCGTTGGCGACCTGCGCGAGAAGAAGCTTGGTGGTGTTTTTCTCTGCGCCCTTTTGCTGGGGGAGGACAAAGACCACCATCGCACCAGCAAGCATCAGGATGACGACGATGACCAGCAATACCTCGATGAGCGTGAAACCCGCCGTGCGAGGCGGGAACCGATTCTGTTTTAAAAGCAGGTTCAACTTCATGTGTAACCTTATTAAGACGGGAGCTTGAGGGTATGATTCAGGAGAAATTTGACATTTAGAAAGAATTTTTCATCCGTTCACCTGGCTACTTACCGTTGTTTTCGGATGGAGAACGCGAGCCCGATCTGAACCTGCCGAACCCATCCGGTACGAGCGACTGCCCGTCGCCAACCTGGGCCTCACTTAGAGCCCAGCGCGCTGGCCATCGTGAAGATGGGCAGCAGCAAACCAAGTGCGAGGAAGCCAATCGCGGCCGCGACAAAACAGAGGATCAACGGCTCGATGAGCCGCACCGCTTGGTCCACCGAGCGGTTGGTGCGGCGCTCCACGGTTTCGGCGATTTGTACCAGGACGTGATCTAGTTTGTTGGATTCCTCGGCGACAGCGATCATCGCCAGGATTTGGTCGGGGAAGAAGCCGCCCTTCGCCAGCGGTTCAGACAGACGCTTGCCGTCGCGCACGGACTCGGTGCATTCGGCGATGCGCTCGGCGAGGATGGTCGAGCCGGTGGCGTTTTGGGCGATCTTCAGCGCGGAAAGTAACGGTACGCCGTTGGCAAGCATCGTACCAAGGATGCGGCAGAAGCGCGTAATCGCCAACAACCGGAGCGCTTCGCCAACCACGGGGATTTTGAGTTGCCACGCCTCCAACTTCCGCCGTGCGGCCTCCGTCTGAAGGTTAAGCCAGAGGAAGAAGCCCGCGCCCGCGCCGCCAATGAGCAGCAACCACCAATAGCCTCGCACCAGCTTGCTCGCGCCAAACAGAATCTCGGTGGGCAGCGGCTTCTTCGCAGCGGCCAGCAACGGCTCGAAGCGCGGAACGAAAAACACCAGCGCGCCCACCATCACGAGCGTGCCGAGCGTAGTGAGCAGCGCCGGGTAAATGAGCGCGCCCATCACCTTGCTCCGCAATTCCTCGAAGCGTTCGAGGAAGCCCGAGAGATTCCGCAACACGGCTTCAAGGAACGCCGCGCGTTCGCCCGCCTGGATCATCGCGATATGTAGCGTGGGGAAAATTTCCGGATACGGCCGCAGCGCTTCGGTGAGCGTCTTGCCCTCGGCGACAGCGGCGCGGATTTCCTTGAGCAATTCACGCAATGCGGGTGCCGGCGTCGAGCGGATGAGAGAATCCAGCGCACGCAAGAGCGGCACGCCAGACCCAAGCAAGTCGGCGAGTTGACCATAGAGCACGCCGAGGTCACGGGAGCGGACCTTGCGGCGGGCGGGCTTGCCGTCATCCGTGCCTGACGCGCCAGCCACGGTGACGGGAAACAGCCGCTGGTCCTCCAGCAACCGCAACGCCGACGCCTCGCTCTCGGCTTCGAGCGAACCGGAGACACGCTGCCCGGCCTCGGTCATGGCGGTGTAGGTGAACTGGGTCATTTTACTCGGAGAGTAATAATGCGAATTTTCACAGATTTACTCGTATCGTTACGTTTTCCCTCACCCCGCGGTGCATAGCAGTACTTCATCCGGTGTGGTGATGCCGTGACGAACTTTGTCCCAGCCATCCTCGCGGAGGAGGCGCAGGCCACCTTGCTGGGCGGCGGCCAAGACCTGATATGCGGGCGCGCGTTCGATGATCTTCTCAGAGATGGCGTCGCTCATCACCATGAGTTCGTAGAGGCCGCTTCGGCCACGATAGCCGGTGTTGCGGCAGTTCGGGCAGCCCGCACCGCGCCAGAGTTTTTCCCCGGGCGCGAGGACGAAGTCGTTAGGCAGGTGCGCGTGATCGGGTTCATATTCTGTCTTACATTTGGAGCAGATGCGGCGCACGAGACGCTGGGCCATCGAGCCAATCATCGTGCTGCTGATGAGGAACGGCTCCACGCCCATGTCAATGAGCCGCATTGGCGCGGATGCGGCGTCATTGGTGTGCAACGTGGAGAGCACGAGGTGGCCGGTGAGCGCGGCCTGGATCGCGGCGCGGGCGGTTTCCAGATCACGGATTTCACCGATCATCACTACGTCCGGGTCGTGACGCAGGATGGCGCGCAGGCCCTTCTCGAAGGTCATGCCCACTGCCGTGTTGACCGGAATTTGGTTCACGCCGGTGAGGTTGTATTCCACCGGGTCTTCGACCGTTAGCACCTTGAGGCCGGGGCCGACGATGGCGTTGAGCGCGGCGTAAAGCGTGGTGGTCTTGCCCGCGCCGGTAGGGCCGGTGACGAGGAAAATGCCATGCGGCCGGTCTATGAGTCCCTTGAACAGCCCGAAGGATCGGTCATCCATGCCGAGTTGCGGCAGGGTGAAAAGCACGTTTGCCTTATCGAGCAAGCGCATGACTACGCCCTCGCCGAAGAGCATCGGGATGACGCTCACGCGCACGTCAATCTGTCGACCGCCGACGTTGAACTTGATGCGACCGTCCTGCGGGATGCGGCGTTCGGCGATGTTGAGGTTCGCCAAAATCTTGATGCGGCTGATGATGGCGGCGGCGAAGCGGTGCATCTGCGGCGGCACAGGCGCCTCCTGCAACACACCGTCAATGCGGTAACGAATAGCTATTTGGTATTCAAATGGCTCAACATGAATGTCGCTCGCCCGCTCGTTCACAGCTTCGAGGATGATCTCGTTGACCAGCTTGATGACGCTGGCTTCCTGCGCCGCTTCTAGCAGGTCTTCGCCGTGGCCGGCTTCGAGCGCGACGGCGGGCGCGTCGTCTTCGCCGACCATTTCATCCAACGTGTCGCCGCCGAGGCCGTAGTGGGTCTTGATGACCTTCTCGATCTCCTCGCGCGGGGCGAGCACAGGCTCGATGTTTAGCCCGGTGGTGAGGCGCAGGTCATCGAAGGCGTAGAGGTCGAGGGGGTCGCTCGTAGCAACTTGCAAAGCTCCATCCACGCGCGCGACCGGCACCAGCCGTTGGCGATAGACTACGCGTGAGGGCAAGGTGCGGAGCAGTTCCGCATCAAACGAGCGATCCTCCAGCGATACTAGGGGAAGATGTAACTGCTCAGCAAAGACTTCGAGCAACTGCTTTTCCGTGAGTAAGCCCTTCTGCACGACGGCGCGGTCGAGGCGCAAACCTTCGCTATCAGTGAGCGATTGCGCGTCGGCCAACTGCTCGGCGGTGAGCAGACCTTTGCGGGTGAGAATGTCTGCGATAGTCATGGGTGAGGGGAGGGCGACAAGGAAGTGGTCATTGAGGAATGGGGTCGGTGCGCTTCACAAGCTGGCCTTCCCAAACAGCCTCGTCAGTAGCCTTGTCGTAGGTCAACACGCGGCTGGCGCTGTTGGGCGCGGGCGGCCGGTCAATTTTCGGCAACCACTGCCGGTGGGTGGCTATGACAGCGGCGTGCCTCGGTTGGCCGGCAAGGTTGGTCCACTCGTTAGGGTCGGCTTGCATGTCGTAAAGCTCTTCACTGCCGTCGGCGTAACGAATATAGCGCCAACGCTCGCTGCGAATGCCGTGGTTGCCCTGGTTGTGGCTTGTGATCGCCGGGCGGTCGCGGTGGGTGGCCGCATTTCTGAGTTGGGGTATCAAGCTAAGGCCCTCAAGATCGTCGCGTTTAGGCAAACCCGCGAGTTCGTTCAATGTGGGATAAATATCCAGCAGTTCAGCCGGTTGCGTGCAACGCTGGCCGGACTTAATGCCGGGGCCGGCAAAGATGAGCGGAACTTTCGTGCCCCGATCCCACAAGGTGTTCTTGCCGGTAATGCCCTTCTCGCCAAGGTGCCAGCCATGGTCGCCCCAGACGACGACGATGGTGTTGTCCGCTACACCGGCCTCATTCAGCGCGGCAAGCAGCCGTCCGATTTGCGCGTCCACGAAGCTCGTGCAGGCGAGGTAACTGCGCACGAGGTTGCGCCACTGCTGGTTGTCCTTAACCCATTTGAGGCGCGGCTCCGGGAGGTTCCAGTGCAGATACCATGAGAAACGCGGGGCATCGTCTCGGTCGCTAGGCAGCACCTTTGGCAGGACGCTGTCATCGTCGGGGTAGAGATCAAACCACTTCTGCGTCGCGTAGCACGGCACATGGGGAAGGAAGAAACCGGCGGCGAGGAAGAACGGCTGGTCTTTCGGCGCGTTCTTGATTTGCTCGACCGTCCAGCTCGCGACTTGGTAATCGCCCTTCTTGGTGTCGTCATTATCAGGTGGCCAGACACCCCAATCCATGAGTGGGTGGTTGCCCATGGGAGTAGGCGGTATGAGCTTCTGCGGGGGCTTGGCGCCGACGCCACCGAAAGGCGCGGTGATTTGAAATTCAGGCTTGGGCTTTTCAACCGGTGCTGCGCCGGCTTTGGCCTTGGCACCGCCTCCGCCGGCCACCGTACCCCCGTGGTAGATTTTACCTGTCGCCGCCGTGCGATAGCCGTGGTTGGCAAAGTGTTGCGGTAGCGCGACGCGGTCTTTCCACTCGGGCAAGGAGCGGAAGGACGGGGCCAAACCGTAGATGCCCGTGGTGGTAGGGCGCAGGCCAAGCAGCAAGCTGGTACGCGAAGGGTTGCAGAGCGGGGCCTGACAATGAGCGTTCAGGAAGGTCGTGCCGCGCGCGGCGAGCTGGTCGAGGTGGGGCGTCTTCGCCAGCGGATGCCCGCCCATATGGCCAATCCAGTCATTCTGGTCATCAATGGCGATAAAGAGGACATTAGGACGCTTGTTGGCGGCCCACGCAGAAGTCAGACCCAGCAAAGCGGAGCAAAGGAGCGCAAACAATTTCATGGAAGTAGAACCATTTTGGCTATTTAGCTGTTGCTTCTTTCTTCGCCCTCTGCGCGGGCATGTTTATGTTGCGTTCGGTTGACGACAATAGGGCGCTGCTTTTGCGAATTATCTCAGTGTTACAGAGGGAGCGCATCTGCCGCAAGGTTTCCGCATAGGCGGGATTTATGGCGAGGTTTTTTAGCTCCTCGGGGTCGGTGCACAGGTTGTGCAGGAGTTCGAACTCCGGCTACTAGTCGAAGTAACGCGCATACACGAACCGCTCGCCGCGCACGCCCTTCCCATCAGCGGGAGGAATGGCTTTCCAAGCTGGCCCAGCTGGGCTACTCCATTCCCAGTCGCGCATGACCTGGAACCGCAAGCACCTCCTCGACATCGAATCTTTATCCGCCGACGAGATCACCGCTGTGCTCGACACCGCCCGGCAATTCAAGGCCGTCGGTGAGCGCGCCATCAAGAAAGTCCCGGCCCTGCGCGGCAAAACTGTCGTCAACCTTTTCGTCGAGCCCAGCACGCGCACACGCATAAGCTTTGAGCTGGCTGCCATCCGCCTCAGCGCGGACGTGATCAACTTCGGGGCGGAAGCCAGCTCGCTCAAAAAGGGCGAGACGCTCAAAGACACCGCGCGGAACCTCGAGGCGCTCAACGCCGACATCATCATCATCCGCCATAGCGCCACCGGCGCGCCGCACTTCCTCTCGCGCGTGCTCAACGCTCACGTCGTCAACGCCGGTGACGGCGCACACGAGCACCCTACGCAAGCGCTCCTCGACACCTTCACAATTCGCGAGCGGAAGGGATCCATTGCCGGCCTCAACGTCACCATCCTTGGTGACATTCTTTACAGCCGCGTGGCCCGCTCAAACATCTGGGCGTTGCTCAAACTCGGCGCGCGCGTCACCCTCTGCGGCCCAAGCACCCTCGTCCCAAAGGTCTTCGAGCAAATGGGCTGCCGCGTAACGCATAAGGTGGACGAGGCCGTCGCCAATGCAGACGTAATTAACCTCCTGCGCATCCAGCACGAAAGGCAGCGCAAGACGATGTTTCCCAGCATCGGCGAGTACACCGCGCTCTTTGGCCTGACCCATGCGCGTTTCGCGCTAACTAAGCCCGACGCACTCATCATGCACCCCGGTCCCATCAATCGCGGCGTCGAGATCGCCAGTGACCTCGCGGATTGCGGGCGCTCGGTCATTTTGGAGCAGGTCACCAACGGCCTTGCGGTCCGCATGGCCGTGCTCTACCTCATCAACGGCGGTAAAGGCGCACAGGAATTGGGCGGGTTGAACTGAAGCCGAATTCCTCAGTGCCGAGAGGCACAATCGGGCCAATAGTCCGAACGCAGCTTTAAGCCAACAACCACGCACCCAGCTTGGCGAGTGCTTGCGCTCGGTGACTCAGTCTGTTTTTTAATCCCTCGCCCAGTTCGGCGAAAGACTGCTCGTGCCCGAGCGGAATAAACAGCGGGTCGTACCCAAAACCGCCCTTGCCGCGCGGCGCGAAATCCATCCACCCCTCGCACGCGCCCTCAAACAGGCGGACTGATTGCAGCGGGACGGCGCGATCCACCTCTACAAGGGCCAGCACACAACGGAAACGCGCGGTGCGCGCCGCCTGCGGCACATTAGCCAAGAGACGCAGTAACTTTGCGTTGTTTTCGGCATCTGCGCTATTACCTACCATTCCACAATCGATCGCTGCAAAGCGCGCCGAATGGACGCCCGGGGCGCCACCGAGCGCGTCCACCTCGAGGCCGGAATCATCGGCCAGCACAAAAAACTTTCCTGGTTCCGTTGCCGGCATTCGCGCCGCCCCGCGCAGCAACAAAGTGCGGGCGATGGTCTCGGCCTTCTTTGCGGCGTTGCCTGCAAAGGTCAGTGCATCCTCCACAACGACCGGCAGTTCGTCGTCACCCTTGATTTTCAGGTACCGAAACTGCGGCCCGAGGATCGCGGCGATTTCCTCAACCTTGTGCGCGTTACGCGTGGCAATAAACAGCGTGATCATGCGTTTCAGAATGCCCTACCGAAAGCCAAGCCCACGATCCCTCGGTTAATCACCCCTGGCTGACGACGTGCCAGCGTTTAGTTAGCCGTTTATTTGGACATTCCCTGAGAGGCTGAACTTGGCTGTGCGTGGGTAACTTGAACCGATTTTGAGTTGAATCCCGGCGTTAGACCACCTCGCTGATGACGCGCCCCGTGCTGACGAGATGCTGCGGACGGCCGGTAATATCGTTTAGCGTGACCTGATGCGGATCGATGCCCAGATGATGATACAGCGTAGCGATGACATCCTGATAATGAACCGGGCGGGCGGTAGCCTCGGACGCCCACTTGTCCGTCTTGCCGATGACTTGGCCGGTCTTCAAGCCGCCGCCCGCCATCAGGCCCATGCTCACACGCGGCCAGTGATCGCGACCCGCGCTGCCATTCACTTTAGGCGTGCGGCCGAATTCGCCCCACGCCAACACCAGCACATCATCGAGCATTCGGCGCTCGCGCAAATCCTCGACAAGTGTGTGCAACCCGTGGTCCAGCAGCGGCCCCAAATAGCGCATCCGATCGAAATTGTTTGAGTGCGTATCGAAGTCGCTCAGGGAAACGCTTACACAGCGAACGCCGGCTTCGACGAGCCGCCGGGCGAGCAGCAGCTTCTGCAAAGCCTTCGGTCCTTCCGTGGTGTAATCGCGCACCGCTGGCCCCGACACGCGCGGGGTGTAGCGTTCGATGACACGCGGATCTTCCTTCGCGAGATCCAAAGCGGCAGCGAATCGGCCAGACGTGAGAATGCCCACGGCTTGCTGGGTGAACTGGTCGAGTGCATTCATTGCACCGCTGCCATCGAGGTCGCGCCGCAACCGGTCGAATCGCGCGAGCAGCTCGACGCGATGCTCCAGCCGGTCGGCGGAGAGGCCCTCGGTTAGTTCGAGTTGCAATGTGTGGCCCGCCCGCTGCCGCGCCAGCTCAGTTTGCATGCCCGGCTCCAATTGCCGCTCGAACAGGTGCGAGAGTTCCGGTCGGAACGGTGCGCACGCCGGCCCAAGGTAGCCAGCACGCGCGCTGTTGCGCACGAGCGGCCGACCCTGCATGAGATCCACGAAGCTCGGTGCGGCATCCTGAGACCGACCAAGCAGTTTTGTGATGGCCGAGCCAAGTGCCGGGTGTCCGCCAATAGCAGCAAGTTCCTTGCTCGTGAAACCGGACTGACATTGAAACGCGTCGTGCTGCCCGTCCGCGCCGACGAGCGAGCGCAGAAAAATAAAACGGTCCGCGTGGGCGGCGATCTGCGGCATCAGTTCAGTTAGATGCAAGCCGGGAATTTTGGAAGGCAGCGACTTAAACTCACCCCGGATTTCCTTTGGCGCTTCGGGCTTGGGGTCAATCAAATCCATCTGCGGCGGCCCGCCGTCAAGATGCAGGAGTATGACCGCTTTGCGGGAAGATCGGACACCCGCCTGCGCTTCGCCACGCAGCATGTCTGCTAGCGTCAACCCGCCCAAACCCAGCGCGCCCGCGCGCAAGAAACTGCGACGAGAAGCGCCATCGCAGTGGCGGATAGTTTGGCCGTGAAACGTGAGCATGGTGACGGCTGACTGAGTGACTCAGTTATAAAAATCCTATTCGAGTAGTTAAGCAAGAAACCATTCGCGGAGCGGCATCATTTCGCACACCCAACGGTCTTGGACGAATGGGGTCGGTGGTACCTTACGGTTGCTTTATGCTTCTTTGTGCGGCAAATATTCCTCTGTAGCTACCGCCGCGAACCGCTGCTGTGAGGGTGTTTTCCCGCAGAGCTAGAACCGCTGTGCACTTAAACTCGCGGGGCTGCGTTGTCTGTATGGGTAAGTGTAATACTCGGCCATCGTCTCAACCCTTGGGCGGCACGGCGGGCTTGGTGCTCGCAATCGTGGCGGCCACGCTCCTCGACGTCCGCGCCCAAAACGCTGATGTGCGACGCGATGCCACCGTTAGCGCGGTTGAGCGCGCCATGTCTAGCGTCGTGAATATCGCCACCACAACCGTCGTGGACAACACAGATCCGTTCTTTCGCTGGCGCGCAGAATTCTTTGGTTACCGCGTGCGACCACAGCTTGAGGAGGTTCCGTCCAGCGTCGGCTCCGGTGTCATCATGGATGAGAGCGGCTATGTGTTGACCAACGAGCACGTTGTTAAGGGCGCCAGCCGCATTTGGGTAAAGCTTATGGACGGCCGCGAATTGGAGGCCGAACGCGTGACCGGCACCACCAAGACCGACGTGGCCTTGCTCCGCATCAAGGCAAAGGAGGGGGATAAGTTCACACCGGTGCGCTTCGCGGCGGACGATGATTTGCTGCTGGGCGAGACAGTTATCACACTGGGCAATCCCTTCGGCCTCGGCGGCTCGGTGAGCAAGGGCATCCTGAGTTCAAAGTCCCGCCGGCCTGCGCGCGAGGATAGTCCGCTCGACGTGGCCGACTGGCTCCAAACCGATGCCGCCATCAACCCCGGGAATTCTGGCGGACCGCTCATCAATCTGCGCGGCGAACTTATTGGCCTAAATGTTGCCGTCTATCGCGAAGGACAGGGCATCGGCTTCGCTATCCCTATCAAGCGCGTGAATGAGTCGCTCTCGCGCTATTTCACGCCCGAGGGAACCAAAGCGATGTGGTTCGGCGCACGCGTACGCTCAGGCGCCACTCTCCTCGAGGTCATCGCCGTTGAGTCCGCCAGCCCAGCGGAAAAAGGTGGCCTGCGCGTGGGCGATACCATCCTGCAAGTTTCCGGTAAGACGCCGCGCAATTTCATCGAGTTCATGCGTGAGTTGAATGCCGCTGGCACGGACAAGCCGGTTTCACTGCTGATTCGTCGCAATAGTGTGCAGCAGACTCTGGCCGTGCGATTGACACCCGAGCGCGATTTCTTCAACGCCGATCTCGTGCGACAAAAAATTGGCCTGCATGTACAAGAGCTGACACGTGAGTTGGCGGCGAACCTGAGCTTTCCGTTTTACGGCGGCTTCGTGGTTGCCGAGGTGGACAAAGACTCGCCTGCGGCTGAGGCAAAGATGGAAAAGTATTTTGTCATCCGCGGCGTGGACAACCAGCCGATGCGCGACCTCGTGGAGTTAGGCCGCGCGCTACACGCGAAGAAGCCGGGTGACTCCGCGCGGCTCAACGTCATCGCGCCGCCCAAGCGCGGGAGCTTTAGCGGCTTTCGCGAAGGCAGCGTAGCGATGAAACTGAAATGAGCACCGCGCCCATGATCGAGGTCGAGAACCTCACCAAGCGCTACGGAAGCCGCGCGGCGGTGCGAGACCTGACGTTCTCCGTGAAGCGTGGCGAAATCGTCGGCTTCCTCGGTCAGAACGGCGCGGGCAAGACAACTACGATGCGTATGCTCTCGTGCTTTATGCCGGCGACCTCTGGCACCGCGCGGGTGGCGGGTTTCGATGTGTTCACGCAGGCGGACGAAGTGCGCCGGCGCATTGGTTACATGCCCGAGGGCAATCCGCTCCACCTAGACATGCGGGTGCGCGAATACCTTAAATTTCGCGCCCGGTTGAAGGGCCTAAGCGTCGCGCGCAGCCGCGAGCGTGTGGATATCGTCACCGAGCAGTGCGGCTTGGGTGACGTTGCGAGCAAGGTGATCGGAACGCTCTCCGGCGGTTACCGGCAGCGCGTGGGGTTGGCGGATGCGCTCGTGCACGAGCCAGAGCTGATCATCCTGGACGAGCCGACCAAGAACCTCGACGCACACCTCACGCGCGCGGTGCGTCAGCTCATCAAAGACGTAAGCCGGGACCGCACGGTGTTCGTCTCGTCGCACCTGTTGCCTGAGGTGGAGCTGACCTGCACGCGGGTCATCATCATCCATCAAGGATCTATCCGCGAGAGCGGCACGCTGGACGAGCTGCAGCGCAAGATGAGCGCTGGCCAACAAATCATTGCTGAGTTAGCCGCGCCGGTCCCGGACCTGCGCGAAGCGTGGGAGCAAATGGCGGAGGTGGAACACTTCGAGATTGTGGCGGCAGAAGGTAGCTTTCACCGCTGCGCGCTCACGCCACGCGCGGGTATTGACCTGCGGCCGCAAATCTTCGAGCTGGCTAAGGCGCGCAGTTGGCCTTTGCGGGAACTGACTCGCACACGCCATTCGCTGGAGGACATCTTCGTGCATGTCACTCGGCGGGAGCAGGAATAAACCTAAGATGATCGGGCATACGAATTACGTAATGCGAATGGGAAACACGACGGCGACCCTGATTTTATCCATTGGACTCAGACGCCGGTTGGCAAACTCCATCCATCGGTCACATTAGTGATGCAACCCTTCCTTACCCTCGTCCGTCGGGAACTGGGCATGTGTTACGTCTCGTTGATCGGCTACGTCATCGTAGCGGCGATGCAGTTCTTGTTGGGGTTAAGTTTTATCATCGTGCTGCAGGCGCTGGTGAACAAGCCCTTTGACGTGCCGGTGACAGAGGCGTTCTTTAACAATGGCCTGTTTTGGCTCGTGATGTTACTGGCCCCGCCCATCATCACAATGCGCTCCTTTGCGACGGAAAAATCTTCGGGCACTTATGAGACGCTTATGACTACGCCCGTGGGTGACGCGCAAGTGGTGCTCGCGAAGTTCACGGGCGCGTTGCTCTTCTTTATGTCGGCTTGGCTGCCGCTACTGGCGTATCCGTTCCTGCTCAAGCGCTTTTCCGTAGACCTCGCGCAGGTGGATACCGGCGCGCTGGGAGGAACGTGCGTCGGCATCTTTCTGTTCGGCACACTCTACACAGCGCTGGGCTGCTTCGCCTCGTCGCTAACGCGCAATCAGATCATCGCCGCTATGAACGCTTTCGTGCTCGGCCTTGGGCTGTTTCTGCTAGGTTACCTCACCCATATCTTGCCGCCCAAACCGGGTTGGCAAAGCGCCATTCTCCAACATGTCTCGATGGTTGATCACATGAAAGACTTCACGCGCGGCGTGGTGGACACGCGGCCGGTTGTATTTTACCTGAGTTTAACGGGACTATTCCTGTTCCTCACGCTGAAGGTAGTGGAAAGCCGGAGGTGGAAATGAAGGCAAATTCCCCCCTAAAGTCGCAAGCTTAACTCATGCCTGACGGCCTCCAAAATCCGGCGCCCAGTTTTTCTGCCGCGCGCAAGTTCGGCGCGGGCCTAGGCTTGCTGGTCGGCGTTGTGGCCATGGTCGCCATCGTGCTGATGGTAAACCTCATCGCCACGCGCTATTTCCGGCGCATGTCGTTTTCGGAAGACCGGGTACCGCCGCTCGCGCCGGTCACGCTTCAAGTAGTGGGCGCACTCACGAATGACCTGCACGTTACGCTCTTCTATGACCCAGACGAAACGCTCTACACGCCCATCCTCCAAACCCTCCGCCAATACGCCGCCGCCAGCCCGCGCGTCAAAATTTCGACCGTTAACTACCTCACCGAGCCGGCAGAAGCAGAGCGCACCAAGCTCGCCGTCAAGCTCCCGCCCAACACTAAGGACGTTGTCATCTTCACGTTGGGCGAACGCAGCCGCATTGTACGACAAGGCGAATTATCGGAGTATGACACCAACGAGCTATTAGCCGGAAAAAGCCGCAACGTAACGCGTAAGTCTTTCACCGGAGAATCCTACTTTACTTCGGCCATCATCACGCTAATGGAGAATCGTAAACTCCACACTTACTACCTGCGTGGTCACAAGGAACATGACCCCACCACCGCCATCACGCCCACGGGTTACGGCAAATTCATCGAGTTGATCCAGCGTGGCTATGGCCTGACGCCCTTCGAGCTCACGCTGGGCGGCACCAACGAGGTGCCTGCCGATTGCAGCCTGCTTATCGTCGCCGGACCGTTCGCGCCATTGCACGCTGATGAAGTCAACCAGTTAAATAATTACCTTAGCCGAGGTGGCCGCGCGCTCGTGCTAATCCCGCAGAACAGCAACGCTGGCCTCGAACTCCTCCTGCGCGCTTGGGGCGTCGAACTGGGCGACGACGTGGTGACCGACGCTAACGGCGTGCGCGACGGCAGTTATGTCATTCTGAGTTATTACGGCGACCACGAGATCACTCGGCCGTTTGGAAAAACTCAGGGCGGCCTCGTGCTAGCCACACCCCGCTCCGTCACGCCCCGAGCGCCCACCGGCCAAGGCTCCGATGCCCCACAGGTCAAGCCGCTCGTTGCCACCTCGCCCGCCGGTAAGGCAATTGGCCGGCGGGCCAGTCTGCAGTTCGACCCGCGCGAGGATCGGGTGGGCGTAATTCCAGTCGCCGTCGCCGTCGAGCGGGGCGGTTTGCGCAACATCGAGGGCGGCTCCACGCGCATGGTGGTCGTGGGCGAGTCATTTTTTCTCGGTAACACCATGTTGGAAAATGCGGTCAACCGCGACTTCGCCGCTAATGCGGTGAACTGGTTAGTGGATCGGCCCCGGCTCGTGGGCGTAGCGGCGCGCCCAGTGCGAGAATACATTTTCAATATGAGCGACGCGCAAATGCGCTCGGTGCAGTTCATCCTGATGCTTGGCATCCCTGGGGGAATCTTGGGCTTAGGGCTGCTTGTGTGGTTCCGGCGACAGATGTGAGAAAAAACCATGAGCTGCATCATTGCTAATCTTACATCTCCGGCGCACCCCACAACACAGTTCCCATGAACTGCTCTTTGAATAAACTGCTGGTGGCCATAGCGCTCGCGTTGCTCGCGTTTATCGTGGTCACCGAGACGCGCCAGTCGACCGCGCCGCCACCTTCGCCCACCGCCGCACCGCTCGTGCCGCGCCTCCGGCCCGCCACGGTTACGCGCGTGGAGTTGACCCGCACGAATCTTGCAGTAAACGCTGAATTCAATGCCGGGAGATGGCACCTCACACACCCAGTTGCTTACCCAGCGAATTCCCTATTGCTCAAGACGCTGCTGGATGTGTGCGCCCAACTGCGACCGCAGCTCGTCGTTCCGGCCGGGCAGGTGAAATCACCAGCCGATTTCGGCCTCGATCCACCACATGCCACGCTGCGGTTTCACCAAGGCGAAGCGCCAGTCGAATTGCGCATCGGCGCGCGCACCCCGGTCAACGACCAACTCTACGTGCAGGTCATCGGCGCACCACACGTCGCAGTGACTGACGCAAACCTGCTGAAGTTCCTGCCCCAAACGGCTGACGACTGGCGGGACCGGCAGTTGTTTTCGCTGGCCGGTGTGAAATTTGACCGGCTGCGTGTGCGCACTGGGCCGCGCGACGTGCTGTTCCAGCGAAAGGTGACCAACCAGCTCTGGCGTATCGCGCAACCCGCGCCCGAAAAACGTGGCAACACCCCGCTTATCGAACAACTGCTCGTAGACTTGCAGCAATGGCCCGTCCAGCGCTTCGTGACGGATGATCCCAAGGCAGACCTCGATCCCTTTGGCTTGCAAACGCCCGAGGCGGAACTGGTCTTTAGCTCCGGTACGAACGACACGCTGATTGTGCAGTTCGGCCGGAGCCCGACCAACCAGCCGGAGCTGGTCTATGCGCGTAACCTCGCAACCACCAATATCATGCTTGTTGCTGCCGAACCGCTCGCATACATGCGTGCGCCAATTTGGAACTACTCCGAGCACCGGCTGCTCGATGCGTTCGCCCCAGACGCCTTCAACGCCATCGAGGTACGTGGCCGTGAGCCGTTCACTCTCCGCCGTCAAACCAACAGCGCGACCAACATAGTTTGGGTGGCTGATGACTCCCTTAGGACGCCGATCGATGCGCAACTCATGCAGAGCTTCCTGCTGAACCTTGAGACGCTGGCGGCCCGCGAGCTGGAGAAGGAGATAGTCACTGACTACGCGGCCTACGGCCTCGCCACACCTGCTCGCTCGCTCACTCTGCTGTCCAGGGTGACCAACGCGGCGGAAGCACCGACCAACCGGCTCGTGGCGCGGCTGGACTTTGGCGCCGTGACGAACCTGCCGCCCGACCGCCTTTACGCACGTCGACACGATGAAGGCTCCGTCTATGTCGTCGCCCGCGGCGACGTGGATCCAGGCCTGCCGTGGGCGTTATGGCAGATGCAAGACCGCACGGTATGGAGCTTCGCTACCAACCAAGTTGCCGCTGTGACGGTGGAGTTTGACGGCCGCACACGCCGACTCGCGCGCGCCGGGGACGGGCGCTGGAGCGAAGCCGGTCAGCCCGTGGACGACGTGCGCAATAGCGCATTGGAGGAGACCCTGTTCCGATTGGGACGGCTGCGCGCCGAGCGATGGGTTCATCTCGGCGCAGACCGCCTGCCACTTTACGGAATTTCCGAGACACGCCACCGCGTGAGCATCGAGCTGGGTGGAAATCCGGCCCGGACGAATGTAGTAATGTTGGGTTTTATCCCCCAAGGCCGCCACCCATGGGCAGCCGTCACCGACCCGCGCACGCGCCAGCCCCTTATCTTTGAGTTTCCACGCCCGCTGTTCATGGACTATATCGTCCCTTACCTTAGCCCATCCATGTGAGGCGGCCCGCGCCGCGCCGCGCGATGAAAGAATCCCCGACTCAACGCAAACGCTGGACCTTATGGCGTATCTGCCGGATCGCCTTCCGCTGCGTGCGCATTCTGTGCTTGCTGCTGGTGCTGGCGGCGCTGTGCGCATTTCTCTGGTTCAACCAGATTGGAGTGCCCGACTTCGTCAAGCAGCCCGTGCTGGCCGACTTGGAGACACAAGGGCTCAAGCTCGAATTCACCCGGCTGCGCTGGCAGTGGTTTCGCGGTCTAGTTGCGGAGGGCATCACCCTCGCCACTACAGGAGATGCAGCAGGACCGCAATTCGCCATAGCTGAGGCCGAGGTGCAACTCGACCACGAGGCGTTGCAACGCTTCGAGTTTGTCGTCAGCGGCGTCGCGCTGCGTCAAGGCGCGCTGAAGTGGACGCTCGCCCCGACTAATCTTCCACCCCATACGCTAACAGTCACGAATCTGGCAACGGCAGTGCGTTTCCTGCCCGGTGATGTGTGGGAACTGCCGCAACTCACCGCTACCGTGCAAGGTATAGAGATGAAGTTCAGTGCTGTCGTCACCAATGCGAGTGCGCTGGGTAAGAAACGGAGACGGCCGTCCGACTCTGACACGTCTCTCACAACACTCAGGGTGGGTGCGGAAGAAATCCTGCACCGCATCTTGCACGAGCTGGCGCGCGTGCAGTATGCCGATCCGCCGGAAATCGAGTTGGCGCTCCGCGCCGACGCGCAGCTAGAGCGCGGCTTGCAGGCAGACCTAAAGGTGAAGGCGCCGGACCTACGTACCCCATGGGGCAGTGGGCGCGCTGCCAACTTCACCGTGCGCATTGTCCAGCCACCTGGAACCAACGGCGCGGCCAGCGCGGAATTTCGCCTCGAAACCGCTCGCGTGCGCTCCACTCAATTCAGTGCCAGCGCTGAACACCTCCTGCTCACCGCCCGACTGAACCGTCAGTCCGCGCGCACCAACGACTGGGATGCTGCGTGGGAGGTGACGGTGCGCGACGGCAAATCGAAGTGGGCAGAAGCCGCGCTGTTTCGACTTTCCGGCCAGACCACACCGCTTCCTCTGACCCCGGATGAGCTACTGACGAGCCTAAACTTGAGTACGACGGGGCTGAAATCCGAATGGGCGCAACTGGCTGAGGGCAGGTTGACCGGCAAAGCTATCTTCGCAACCACCCGCAAGCAGTTGCTAGCCGCCGACGCCGAAACGCAGGTCGCCCTGCTTAAGACGAAATGGGGTGGGGCGAAACAGGCTCGTGCGTCAGCGAAGGTTTCCCAAGTTGGCACACCGGTTCCCGACGCTCCAGCCACGTGGGGCTTCTGGACCAATCTCGCGCCCTGGCAGGTGGAAACCTCCGTGGCATTGGACGGGGTGAAATCCGACTTAAAGCCGCTCGAACTTGGAAAGTTGAACTTTGACGCGCAATGGCGAGCACCGCACTTAAACGTCACCAACCTCCACGCCGAACTTTACGGCGGGACACTCGACACCCACGCGCGCCTCGACGTGGCTACCCGGCACGCTGCCGCGACCGGCCAGCTCGACTTCGACGTTTATCGCATCCAGCACTTGTTGCATACGAATACGCAGCGCGAATTGTCGCGCTTTACGTTTAATGCCGTGCCCAAGGCCCGGGCCAGCGTGGCCCTCATACTGCCGGAATGGACGAACCTTGCGCCCGACTGGAAAGCGGTCGGCGATTCCGTGACGCTCGCCGCTCACGTGGACAGTCCGGGCGGTGCTTATCGCAATGCGACGTATCTCGAAGCCAGCACCGATCTCACTCTCACCAACGGCGTCCTACGCCTGCCTAATCTCTGGGCGCGCAGGCCCGAAGGCGAAGTCCGACTTGCCTACACTGTCAACCCACACACGCACCAGTATCACTGGACTGGTCGGGCGAACGTCTTCCCAAGTGCCATCGAACCTTTATTGGAGCGTCCGGAGGACAAGCGCATCCTCACCAATTTCAACTTCTCGGTCCCGCCCTTCGTAGAGGGTGAAATTTGGGGCCAATGGCGCGCGCGCGAGGAGAGTGGTTTCCGTGCGTCTGTAGCGGCCACCAACTTCGTTCTTCGTGGCGAGCAAGTGGACGATTTTAGAGGCTCGGTGAGCTTCACCAATGAGTTATTTACCATTACCGATGTGCGTGCCCGCCGTGGGGCTGGCGTCATCACTGCGCCGGACCTACGGATTGATGCGCAGCTTCAGCGGCTCTGGATCAACAACGCGCACAGCACCTTCGACCCCTACGCCTTCACGCGCATTATTGGCCCACAGACGGCCAATACGATCTTAGCCTACCAATTTAGCAACGCCCCGACCGTGCGTGTCCACGGCTCGATTCCCTTCGGGGATTCGGAGAGCACCGACCTACACTTCGACATTGTGAGCGGACCGTTCCGCTGGTCGTTCTTCCACTTGCCACAAGTTAACGCGACCGTTCATTGGGTCACCAACCGCGTTGTCATAACCAATTTAATCGGCGGATTCCATGGCGGCAGGATTTTCGGAGACCTTAACTTCGACCTTACTCCGCTACGCAGCGCGAACTTCGGTTTCAACCTCGGCTTCACCAACGCCAACCTGCCGGGCTTCGTCGCGGAGCTGAACGGCAAGACCAACCGGCTGGAGGGCGCCTTGGGCGGCCGGGTGACGGTCACTAGCGCCAACACTACCAACTGGCAAAGCTGGCAGGGCTCCGGTGAGGTGCGGCTCACCGACGGTTTGCTGTGGGATATCCCGATCTTCGGCCTCTTTTCCCCCGTGTTGAATGCCATCAACAAGGATCTCGGAAGCAGCCGTGCAAAGGAAGCAAAGGGAAGCTTCATCCTGACCAACGGCGTCATTTACACGAAGGATCTCGAAATCCTCTCACCTCCCGCCCGCCTGCACTACGACGGCACCGTAGACTTCACCGGCAAGGTTTATGCCAACGTCGAGGCCGAGATGTTTCGGGACGCCTTCCTAGTCGGCCCGCTGCTAAGCCTGCTCACATCGCCAGTGACGAAGGTGTTCGAGTATCGCGTGACTGGTTCGCTGAGCAACCCGAGGAGCGAGCCGCGCTTCATTCCCAAGTTTCTCCTGCTGCCATTGCGACCGTTTCAGACCATCCGCGAGTTCCTTACGCCAGACAAAGCAGAGCCGGAAAAAAAATAGCGGTGGACCGAAGTCCACCGCTCGGAAATGGACAACCAGCTGCTACCGGCGATTGCGTCGCTTGACATTGAGTTGCGTCATCGAGTGGAGCAGCGCAGCCTGAACGGTTGCGTTTTCCTCGTCAGTGAGCTTCTCGGCGAGGCGGGCCTCGGCCTTCTTGCGGGCTTCCTCGGCCTTGGCTTCGTCAATGTCGTCAGCCTTCATAGCCATGTCGGTCAGAATGGCCACGCGATCACCGGTCACCTGCACGAAGCCCTCGCCCGTGGCAAGGTAATGATCCACACCGCCTTTGCGGGCCACGATCTCGCCGTGGGCAATCTGCGTCATCAGCGGGATGTGCATCGGGTAGATGCCCATCTCACCTTCGACGCCGGGGAGCGTGACCATGTCCACGTCCTCGGAGTAGATCTTCGCCTCCGGGGTGACGATTTCGAGTTTGAGGGTCGCGGCCATGTCTTTTGGTTACGCATCACGCATTACTCATTACGTAGTGCGTAATGCGTAAGCAGTTACTTCTTAATATCGTCAATGCCGCCCTTCATGTAGAAATCATTTTCGGCGACGCTGTCGTGCTTGCCTTCGAGAATTTCCTTGAAGCCCCGCACCGTCTCGGCCACGGGCACCTGCTTGCCGGAGTGACCCGTGAAGACTTCAGCGACCGAAAACGGCTGGCTGAGGAACTTTTGGATCTTGCGAGCGCGGAAGACGGTCTGTTTGTCCTCGGGCGAAAGCTCGTCCATGCCGAGAATCGCAATGATGTCCTGCAGATCCTTATAGCGCTGAAGCACCTTCTGGACGCCACGGGCGACCGCATAATGTTCCTCACCGACAATGTCCGGCGTGAGCGCGCGGGAGTTCGAGGCGAGCGGGTCAACGGCGGGATAGATGCCGAGCTCCGCGATGGAGCGTTCGAGCACGATGGTCGCATCCAAGTGCGCGAAAGTGGTGGCGGGCGCTGGGTCGGTCAAGTCGTCCGCCGGAACGTAGACAGCCTGGAAGGAGGTGATGGAACCCTTCTTGGTTGAGGTGATGCGTTCCTGTAGGTTGCCCATTTCAGCGGCCAGTGTGGGCTGATAACCGACGGCGCTAGGCGTGCGGCCCAGAAGCGCGGACACTTCGGAACCGGCCTGCGAAAAGCGGAAAATGTTATCCACGAATAGGAGCACGTCCTGATTCTTTTCGTCGCGGAAATATTCGGTCACAGCGAGCGCTGAGAGCGCGACGCGGAGACGCGCGCCGGGCGGCTCATTCATCTGGCCATAAACAAGTCCAATCTTGGAACCCTCGTCGAGTACGGGCAGTCCGTTCTCGCCGATGAGCGGGTGGCCCTTGGCGTCCTTCTTGGTCTTGATGACGTTAGCCTCAATCATTTCGTTGTAGAGGTCATTCCCTTCGCGCGTGCGCTCGCCGACGCCCGCGAACATCGAGATGCCGCCGTGCAGCTTTGCGATGTTGTTGATGAGTTCCATGATGACGACGGTCTTGCCGACGCCAGCACCACCGAACGCGCCGACCTTGCCGCCCTTCAAGAACGGGCAGATGAGGTCAATGACTTTGATGCCGGTGGCGAGCACCTGCGGGCTGGTGGACTGGTCTACGAGTGGCGGGGCGGAGCGATGGATGGAATTGAATTTGTCGGCCTTCACCGGGCCCTGCTCGTCCACGGCATCGCCGGTGACGTTGAAGACGCGGCCCATGACGCCGTTGCCGACGGGCATGGAGATAGGCGCGCCGGTGTCGGTAATGGTCATGCCGCGCTTGAGTCCCTCGGTGGTGCTCATGGCGACGGCGCGGACCCAGCTGCCACCGAGGTGCTGCTGCACTTCGAGGGTCAGCTTGGTCTTGCCCTGGCCGGGGAGATCATACTCCACGGTCAGCGCGTTGTAGATGGCGGGGAGGCGGTTCGTGAACTCAATGTCCAGAACGGGGCCGATTATTTGAACGATTTTGCCGGTGTTCATCGTGTTGAAATTAGTTGCCCATCGCCATCTGGGCGGTGGTGATTTCCAAAAGTTCCTTCGTTATGTTGGCCTGGCGCAGCTTGTTGTATTCGAGCGTCAGGTCTTTGATGATCTGCTTGGCGTTGTCAGTCGCATTCTTCATGGCGACCATGCGCGCAGATTGCTCAGAGGCCTTTGCCTCCTGTAAAAACTGGAAGACTTGGTAGTTCAGGTAGTGGGGCAGCAAGTTGCCGAGCACCGTAGCCGCGACCGGTTCAAAAAGGTATTCGCGCGTGGCCTCGCCGAGCTTTTGGCCCTGGCTCTCGCCTTCCAAGCCTGCTTCCAGCGCCTTGATCTCGCCGAGCGGAAGCAACTGCCGCTGCTCGGGCTTCTGCACCAGAGTGTTGATGAAGTTTGTGTAAAGCACGTCCACCGCGTCCACTTTGCCTTCGAGGAACAAGTCCTGCGCGAACTTGGAGATCGCGCGCGCCTCGGCAAACGCTGGCGTGTCTTTATAGCTGAACTCTGCTGCAAGGTCGCGCTTGAGGCGGCCCGCCCACTGCGCTCCCTTCTTGCCGGCGCAGATGAAGACAGTGGTGTCCTTGTCGAATTTAGTGGCCTCACGCAGAAGGTTCGTATTCAGCGCTCCGCACAGGCCCTTGTCCGTGGTGATAAGGATGACCGCGCGCTTTTTGACCGGCCGCTTCTCCATCAGCGGATGGGCGAACTCACCCGCGCCCGCTGTGGCGGCGGCGAGGACTTCATTCATCAAGTTCGCGTAAGGCCGGCCGGCGAGCGCGGCCTGCTGCGCGCGACGCATCTTGGCCGACGCGACCATTTGCATCGCCTTGGTGATCTGGGCGGTGTTCTTGACCGACTTGATGCGTCGGCGGATGTCGCGTGTGCTGGGCATGTTAGCCTACAGTCTTGGAAATCGGTCTCAACGGTAACTCTGCTTGAACTCAGTCAAGGCGGCCTTTAACTCCGCGGCGAGCGCGTCGTTGATCGCTTTTTCAATACGAATCTTGTCGAGCAATGCGCTCTTGCGGGTGCTGAGGTAGTCGGTGAGCTTGTTCTGGAAGTCCTTCACCTTGTCCACCGCCACATCGTCGAGGAAGTTATTTTGCATGGACCATAGCACGGCGGCCTGCACTTCGACGGGGATTGGGTTGTATTGGTTCTGTTTGAACAGCTCGACGATGCGCTTACCGCGCTCCAGCGTGGCCTGCGTCTTGGCGTCGAGGTCGGAGCCGAACTGAGCGAAGGCGGCGAGTTCGCGGAACTGCGCCAACTCCAGCTTGATCTTGCCGGCGACCTGCTTCATCGCCTTGATCTGGGCGGCAGAACCGACGCGGGAGACGGAGAGACCGACGGAAATTGCGGGGCGGATGCCTTGGTAGAACAAATCCGTTTCCAAGTATATCTGGCCGTCTGTGATCGAGATCACGTTCGTGGGGATGTAAGCCGATACGTCGCCGGCTTGCGTTTCGATAATCGGCAGCGCGGTGAGTGAGCCGTTGCCGTTTTTTTCGTTCACGCGCGCGGAGCGCTCGAGCAAGCGGGAGTGCAGGTAAAACACGTCACCGGGATACGCCTCGCGGCCGGATGGGCGCTTAAGCACGAGCGACACCTGGCGATACGCAACAGCCTGCTTCGACAGGTCATCATAAATGATAAGCGCGTCCATGCCGTTATCCATGAACCACTCGCCCATCGAAGCACCAGCAAAGGGCGCGAGATACTGCGCGGAAGCGGGCGCGTCCGCACCGGCGGCCACGACGATCGTGTATTCCATCGCGCCGGCTTTCTCCAACTCGGAGATGACGCGCGCGATGTTGGACTGCTTCTGGCCGACGGCGACGTAGATGTTGTAAACCGGGCGGAAGTCCTTTTGGCCGGCGTTCTGCTTGTTGATGCGGGCCTGATTAATCATTGCATCCACGCCGATCGTGGTCTTGCCGGTCGAGCGGTCGCCAATGATCAACTCGCGCTGGCCGCGGCCGACGGGGATCATCGCGTCCACTGCCATGATGCCGGTCTGGAGCGGCTGGCTGACGGATTTGCGCTTTACGATGCCGGGCGCAATTTTCTCGACTGGATATTGCGCGGTCGCGGTGATTGGGCCTTTACCATCCACGGGTCGGCCGAGGGTGTCCACCACGCGGCCGAGCAGACCCTTGCCAACGGGCACGGAAAGTAACTTGCCGGTCGTCTTAACCTCAGAACCTTCGCGAATGCTGAGGTAGTCGCCGAGGACGATCGCGCCGACTTCAGTTTCTTCGAGGTTGAGCGCAATGCCGATGACGCCGTTGCCGAAGTCAATCATCTCGTTGAGCATCACGTCGGTGAGGCCCTCGATTTTGGCCACGCCGTCGGAGACTTCGCGGACGACGCCGACGTTCTGGCGGGAAACAGAGGTTTTAATGCCCGCGATCTGGGCTTCGATGTCTTGCAGGATGGAGCTCATAGCAATTCGTTCAGTCAGAAATCAAAGTGTGTCGTTCAAAGCCGCGAGGCGTCCCGCCACGCTGCCATCATAAATGTCGCTACCCGCCTTGATCTTGAGGCCGCCAATCAGCGCGGGGTTAACGGCAAAAGTCACGTTCATGCCGGGCCCGTATTTCGCGGCGAGCGCGGTCTGAACGGCTTCGCGCTGGGCGGGCGTGGTCTCGACGGCGTTTTCCACCCGCGCGGAGCGGCGGTCGAGATCCAGCTTCACGAGGCGCTGGAGATGCGTGAGCGTGCCGACGTAACCGCGCGGCTTTTGCGCAATGACGGCGGCGACGGCCTGGCGAATTTTCGCCTCGTCGAGCAAGCCGCCAACGCAGCAGGCGGCGAAGAGCACCTTGGCATCGCGACGGGATTGTTTGCCAACTTTCATGCGCGGGTAAAAACAGTTTAGGCGGCCAACTGGCGCACCGCGTTGTCTGCGAGGCGGCCCTTCTGATCGGCGTTCAAAATGTCGCCAGTGGCGCGGCTGGCGGCAGCCACGACGAGGCGGCCGAACTCCTGCCGTAGCTCGCCTTTCATGCGGGCCAGTTCGGCATCGTTGGACTGCTTGGCCTTTACGATGATGCTTGCGGCGTCAGCGATGGCTTTCTGGCGCTCGGCTTCGGCCACTTTCGCGGCGGCAGCGCGGGCTTCCTCGATGATCTTGGTCGCCTGCTGGCTGGCTTGACCGATCAACTCCTGCGTCTTGGCCTGGGCGTTGGCGAGTTCGGCCTTGATCTTGTCGGCGTTGGCGAGGCTCTCGGCAATGCGTGTGCGGCGCTGCTCCAGCATCTCGAGGATCGGCCCGTAGGCGAACTTCTTGAGCGCGAGCGCGACGATGACGAAGAGGATGATCTGCGAGATGAGAAGCTGCCATTTCACGCCGAACTGCTCGGCGATGACTTTTACCGGACCGCCAGACTCGGCGGCAGCGGCGGCAAGAATAGGATACAGGTTCATAAAATTTGCTTCCGAAAGGTTGCAAGGCGCGGAGCCGCGCGGCTCCGCGCCCGCAAGATTACTTCACGAGGAAGATGGCGAAGAAGACCACGCCTTCCGCCAACGCGGCGAAGATGATCGCCTGGTTGCGGATGGCGCCGGCAGCACCCGGATTGCGTCCGGTCGCTTCGGCGGCCTTCATGCCGATGAGACCCACGCCGATGGCCGAGCCGAGACCGGCCAAGCCGACGTGAACCAATCCTCCCATTTCAGCAAACATGGGCAGCATAGTTTTTGCCTTTCGTGTTTTGTGTTACATCAGCCGCCTCCGCGGTTTGCCCACGGTCCAGCGGCTGAAATTGTTTAGTGTGCGTGCTTGTGCTCCCCGTGGCTGTGGCTTTCGCCATGACCCTCGTCATGGTGCGCGCACATCAGCGCGGTGAAAACCGAGGTTAGCAGCGCATAAACGAGCGCCTGCACCAGCCCGACGAGCAGTTCGAGAAAGTAAAACGGCAGCGGCAAAAGCCAGCCCAACCACGGAATGAGCTCCATCATGGACTCGAGGATGTTCTCGCCGGCGAAAATGTTGCCGTAGAGACGAAAGCTCAAAGACACAGGCCGAAATGCGATGGAGATGACCTCAATCACGCCAACGAAGAAGAAAATCGCCATCATTAACAAGGCCATGAAGCCTTTGCCATTGTCGCCTCCGCTAAAGATGTGCTTGAGAAACCCACCGGCCCCGAGTGCTTGCAGCGACCATACCGTCCAAAGGAGAAAGAACGTCAGCGACATGGCCAGCGTCATGTTCAAGTCCGCGTTGCCGCCGCGAAGAACCGGCTGGGAGATGTGATGGAGGTGCCCTGATGCGTCAGGAGTTCCCCAACCCACTGTGCCCACGCCGGGAACTAGGCCAAACCAGTTCGTAAACAGGATGAAGATGAACAACGTGCAGAAGAACCAGAACGTCTTTTTGACCAGTTCCTTACCCAGTATCTCCGTGAAGAAGTCATACATCCCCTCGACCAACCACTCCGCAAAGTTCTGCAGACCGCTCGGCACCATCTGAATGTTCCGGGTCGCCATCTGCGCGAACGCAATCAGTCCCAGCGCCACAATCCAAGTGATGATCATCGAGCTAGTGAATTGTAGCGGGCCGACTTGGAACTCCGGCGCATATAGAGGCAAACCGGGGTGCTCACCTCCGCTAGCCGCCTGAACTTCAGCTGGCAGCAAGACCAAAAGCACCGCCGCTAAAAATGCTCTGAAAACGTATTTCACTTCGTTGGTCCCCGCGCGAAGATGATATTACTCCCTGCGCTAGGGACGAAAGGGGCGTAGATTGCCGCGACGTGAAATGTTTCACAAGGGTTTTTTCGACGCGAGACGCCTTTTAAGATTTTCCCATCCACGCGAGGAAACCGGCTAATCCCAAATCCATATGGCGCTCGGAATTGCCGAGCCACTGGAGCGGGGCGAAGAGCACACGGTCCCCGAGCTTCTCGCTGGCCCGGCGGATGACCTCGCCGCAGAGGAGGCTGTCCGTGAAGACGGGCATGTGCCGCCCGTGCTGCTCCAGCGCGGCGGCGGTGAATGCGACCGGGGTGATCTTCGAGAGGGCCTCGCCTTTAGGCTCACTGAGGTCGGTAAGTCGCATGGAGAAAGCAGTTGCTGTAAGAGACTGATAGTGGCATTTCCTAACCATGCTCACCATTCGGCGTCCGCTCGCGGCGACTCGCTCCGGCGCGGTCAGCCGCCGGCGCCTGCTGGAGATCGGCGGGGCGGGGCTGCTCGGATTGACTCTTCCAAAGGTGCTCGCCGCGCAGGAGGCGACCCCGCGGTCGCAGCCCGTGACGAAGGCCAAGTCGGTGATCTTCCTCTTCCTGTTTGGCGGGCCGAGCCAGTTGGAGACCTTTGATCTGAAGCCTGACGCGCCAGCAAACATCCGCGGGCCCTACCGGCCCATCCGCTCGCGCACGCCGGAGCTGCTCATTTCTGAGATGCTGCCAAGACTAGCCGCCATTTCGGACAAATACTGTGTCATTCGCTCGATGACGCACACCTTCAACGACCACAGCGGCGGCGGGCATTACATGCAGACTGGCAAGCGTTGGCAGGTGCCGGTGGGCGGCGGGTTCGTGGCCACGCCGCAGGACTGGCCGTCCATCGGGAGCGTGGTGGAGTATCTGGCCCAGCAGGCGCCCGGCGGTCTGGACCGCAGCCTGCCGGCTTATGCGACCGTGCCAAACTCGCTTGGTCGGCTGCAGGAGAACGGGCAATACCGCCGCCCGGGCGAATATGCCGGGTGGCTGGGTGGCGGCTTCAACCCGCTTACCACGCGGGTGGACAAGCGCGACCTAAATGACAACCCCTACTGGCGCGATTGCACGGAGGAGGAGCTCTCTTTTGTCCTCGAAGGGCTGGCGCCGGAAGTGCCGATCAGGACGCTGCGCGAGCGCGCCTCGCTACTCGAGCAGTTTGAGACGGTGCAACGACGGATTGATGGCGGCGCGGCCACCAATCTCGATCGTCACCGCCGGCGCGCGCTGGCGCTGGCCACCTCCGAGCAGGCTCGTGGCGCACTTGACATTCGCCGCGAGCCAGCCCGCCTGCGCGACGCCTACGGTCGCCATCTCTTTGGCCAGTCGTGCTTGCTCGCCCGGCGGCTGGTGGAGAGCGGCGTGCGTTTCGTCACGGTGCATTACGACTGTGTGGACGGTTACAGTTGGGACTCGCACCGCAATAACGAGGATGTTCAGAAACACTTGTTGCCCACCTTTGATCAGGCCGCCTCAGCCTTGATCGCCGATCTGGATTCACGCGGGTTGTTGGCTGAGACCCTCGTCGTGGCCGTTGGCGAGATGGGCCGCACGCCCAAAGCCAACGCGGGCTGGGGTCGTGATCATTGGAGCACTTGCTTTCCCTGCTTGCTCGCCGGCGGTGGCATTCGCGGTGGCGCAGTTTACGGCACCAGCGATTCCCACGCGGCCTACGTGACCGAGCATCCGGTCAGCCCCGAAGATCTCGCCAAGACGTTGTATTGGTCCCTTGGCATTGATCCCGAGCTGATGCTGCACAATCGCGAGGGCCGCCCGATTCCCATCGTCGAGAGCGGCAGCCCGCTCACGCGGCTCTTTGGCTGACACTAGCGTAGAAAAGGGCTTATCCCGTAGTCGGTGTGAACTCCTCTGCGTGGTAGCTGCTCCGCACCATGGGCCCGCTGGCGACGTGGACAAAGCCCATCGCCTCCGCGCGCGCGCCCAGCTCCGCAAACTGGTCCGGGTGGATGAACTCCACGACCGGTAGATGTTTCAGCGTGGGCTGAAGGTATTGGCCGAGCGTGAGAATATCGCAACCCGCGCGGCGCAAGTCTTCCATCGCTACGAGCACCTCCGCCTCCGTCTCACCCAGACCGAGCATCACGCCGGACTTTGTAAATATATCGGGACGCCGCGCCTTCACCTTCGCCAGCACAGAGAGCGAGCGGTCGTAAGTTGCCCGATGCCGCACCGCGGGGGTGAGGCGGCGCACGGTTTCGAGGTTGTGGTTGTAAATCTCCGGATTCGCGGCGAGCACGGTCGCGATGCATTCGTCTTGATCCAGAAAATCCGGCACCAGCACCTCGATGATGAGGCCGGGATTTGCCGCGCGCGTGGCCTCGATGGTCTGCCGGAAATGTTCCGCACCGCCGTCCGCGAGGTCGTCGCGCGCCACGGCAGTGATGACGACGTGTTTGAGGCCCATGCGCCGCGTTGCCTCAGCCACGCGCTGCGGCTCGTCGGCCTCGAGCGCGAGCGGCTTGGCAGTCGAGACGGCGCAGAAGCCGCACGCGCGGGTGCAGCGGTCACCAGCGATCATGAAGGTGGCCGTGCCCTTGCTCCAGCATTCCCAATGGTTCGGACACTTCGCGCTCTCGCAGACCGTGTGCAGCTTGAGGTCATTGAGCAGCTCCCGAGTCCTCGTGAACGCGCTGCTCGTGGGCAACGAGAGGCGGAGCCATTCCGGCAGGCGCGGACGGGTGGGAGGTGGGGCAGCGAGGGTCTCCATCTAAAAATCACTCCCAACCATTCTTCTTCCACCATTTCTCGATTTCCGGCGGTCCGAAGTCTCCGAGCACCTGGCCGTCCACCTCGATGGTCGGGGCGAGGGTCTGGCCGGAGAGGCGTTCCATCTCGTTGTAAGCCTTATCGTCAGCCATGACGTTGAGCACTTCATATTCAACGCCTCGCGCATCGAGCCAATCCTCGGCTTTGGAGCACCACGGGCAATAAGGCTTGATGAAGAGGCGGACGCGAGAGGGTTTCATTCGGTGATAAAAGTATCCTGATGTTCGTAGCACGGAGCGCAGCAGCATAGTAAGCGCAGCACCTCAGATCCGGTGTTCCAAAGCTTGTGTTTCTGGCCGGGCGGAATGGCCACGGCGTCGCCCGCGCGCACGTCGCGCTCCTCAGCCTCGATGCGCATTCGGCCCGTACCATGGGTGATGTAATAAATTTCCTCCGTCCTCGCGTGATAATGCTCCATCGTGCAGCCGCCTACCGGCACCCGCGCCTCGGCCAGCGACTGGTTGCGGATGGCAGAGTTGCGATACGCCAGCAACTCGCGGATTTCGGAACCGTCCTTAGTGGTGAAGGCGGGCACGGAGTCGAGATGGAGAACGTCCATAACCACGGTCAAGATGGGGAGAGCCCGGGGCCAAGGCAACGGTGGATTTACCCAGTGGTAAACTTAATGTGAGCCGGCTTAAAGCGTGCTCCAGCCATGCCTCTCGCGCACGGCGATCATCGCACCAAGAATTTTGTTCCAAGTGTCCTGCTTCATCAAAACCTCGTTGGGGAACATGCAGCCGTCCCAACAAATGTGCATGCAGGCCTTGGTCAAATTGCGTTGCTCATCGCGCAGCCAGTAACCGGCGTGCACGGGGATGTCGAGCTTGCCGTTAGGATCATCCACTTGGCAGTGCTTGCCGGTCTTGTCGTGGCCGCCGGAGCCTTTCACCGTCGCGTCGTTTTGTGCGACGTGGAAATCAATCGTCCACGGCCGCAGCGCCTTGGTGAGCTGCTTGAGCGCGGAGAGGAGTGTGTTCTTGTTCTTCCAGTCGTAGCCGGCGGGGAGAATGGCATGTTTTTCGGCGTTATAGCCCAAGGTGTAAAGGAGCGTGTGTGCCATGTCCGCTTGGAATCCGACGAGGCCGGGTCGGTCGGTTTCCTCGAGGAGATTAACCATATTGCGCCACGAGTGCATGCCGCCCCAGCAAATTTCACCTTCGGCCGCGAGCCGCTCACCGTGGTCGGCGGCGACCGCTGCGCCTTCACGGAAGGTCTGCGCGATAAGCTTGGTATTGCCGACGGGATCCTTATCCCAGTCCGCCACGCCGGCAGCGGAGTCGATGCGCACGATGCCGTAGGGCCGGATGCCGAGTTGGCGCAACTTCTGGCCGATGCGGCAGGCCTTCTTGACCGCCGTGACCCAACCGGCACGCTTGGCTTCGTCGCCCATCGCATTGCCGTCGAACCACACGGGCGCGACCACGGAGCCGACGACGAAGCCCTTGCCGGCGATCTTATCGGCGAGCGCCTTGATGCCGTCGTCGCTGATATCAATGTTCGTGTGCGGGTCGTAAAGGAAGAGATCCACGCCGTCGAATTTCTGGCCGTTGACCTCGGCTTTAGCGGTGAGGTCGAGCATGGTATCGAGATCAATGAATGGCTCGGCGCCCGGGCTGCCCTTGCCGACGAGGCCTGGCCACATGGCGTTGTGGAGCTTGGGATAAAGATTTGCGGTGTTGCTCATGGTAAGAACGGTTGCGTGCGGTTTGGAAATGCGTCGTCAGGCTAGCAAGCGACACGGGCCGTTCAATTCCAAAGTGCGGCCTTCAATGCGCGGCGGCGGGAGTCGGAGCCGCGGCAGCAGGCGCGGGTTCCTCGGGCGGGAGAAATTGTTTCCAGGGCACCTCCCAGATACGAACCTCACTGGCGATGCCCTTAACTTTCACCGGGTCAAGTTCGACGCACACGCGGGCCAACTCCGGTTCTAGGCGCTCCAAATCGCGGAGTGTGGCCTCGCCAATGATGATGCGGCTGTGGCCGGAAACGCCCTCAAGGCGGCTGGCGAGGTTCACATCGCGGCCGAAAATGGTGTAGTTAATGATGTGGGCTTCAGAACCCATCATGCCGACAATAGCGGTGCCGGTGTTGATGCCGGTACCCAGCGCGAGCAGCGGTAAGAGCGGCAGGGGCTCTTCGCCAGTAGTGGCGCGTCGCGCGTTCTCGACCTCGAGGCGGTCGTTATTCACTTTCCGGCGGGCGTTGATCTGGTGCATGGCGATCTGTGCATCCACTGCGGCGCGCACGCAGTTGATCGCGTGCCGCTCGTCAAGTGTAGGCGCGCCCCAGAAGGCCATCACGCAGTCGCCGATATATTTATCCAGCGTTCCGTTGTGTTTCTTGATCTGGTCGGCGATGGCCGCGAGGTAGAGGTTCACCGTCTCCAGCGTTTCGGCCGCGATCTGGTCGTAATGTGCCTCGGCGGCCGCACCAGTGAGCTGATGGGCGTGAACGTACTTGTCGGCCCGGGCCTGGTTGGTATCAGTAAGCGTGGTAAAGCCGCGCACGTCGGCAAAGAAGACCGTAATGCGCTCGCGCTTGCCGCCAAGATGGATCTCTTCGCGCTGGAGGAGCTGGTTGACCACGTTGGGCGAGACGAGCTTGGCAAAGACGCCTTTTACGCGGCGCTTTTCGCGCTGCTCGAAAATGCTCTGATACGTCACCAGCGCGACATGCGTGAGAAGGAGCGCGCCCACCACGGGCAAAAAAATGGGCAACCATTGGCGATGCTCCACATACAAGTGGTGTGCAAGCCAGATGTAGGCCGCCGCCAGCAGCAGAACGGCAGGCGTAGGCCGCGGCGCTTGTAACCAGAGGGTTAACCCGGTGGCGGCAAAACCGAGAATGGCCACGATAAGCAGCTCCAACCATAGCGGGCTGCGCGCGATGAAGCGGCCCATGATGACGGAGTTGGCCACGTTCCAGTGCTTGCCGACCAGAAAGGTGTCGTTCTGGATGGGCGTACCGCCGCGGTCGGTCAGGTCGTTGCCGGTGGCAGTGGAGCCGACAATTAGCACTCGGTCCCGAAAGAGAGAGGAAAGCTTGTTTGTAACGCCTTCGCGCCGGTATTTGTCGCTTCTCAACTGGAAGCTGATGTTATCCGTGGTCAGTTGGGCATTTGTGTCTGTGATACTCCAATCCACATAGAATCGTCCGCTGCCGTCCACCGGCAACGTGCGGGAAACACCGTTAGTGCCGGGCAAAGCAATCCGGCCAGCTGTCAAATCCACCTTGGCTTGCTCCAAGTCGAGGCCTAGTTGCGCCGCCGCCATCAGGATACCCATGTGCCAAACCCGGACATCCCGGTAGGGCAAGGTCCACATCGCCCCCAAGGGTTTCTTCTCTTCAAACTGCTCCTGCAAGGCCATCACGTCGAACTTGCCATCCGCGCGTATGGGAATCTTAACGCGCAACGTATTTGTGGTGCCTTCGAGCGGCAAATCCACGCCCTCACTGATCGCCTTTGCGGGGTCAAACCCATACAACCGCGCGTATCGGTCAATGTGGCGGTTCCAAAAGCGCAGCACGTGAAACGCCGTGGCGCGTCGGAGCACGCCGTCAGAGTCTTTCAGTGTGGAAATGTCACCCAAGGCGGGCTGGGCGTCGCGGAACATGGAATGCGGTGACAACCCCTCGCTAGTGGCTAGCGCAACGTTACCAGCCGCGCGCACCGCGTCGGCGAAAAATTCATCCGATGAGATCGGCGGCTCGTTAGTCGCCCGCTGGATCATCGGATGATCCACGCGTGGCTCGGCGAAAAGCACGTCGAACGCCACCAACTTCGCCCCCTGCGCCTTGAGTTCCGTTACTAATCGACCGTAGACCGCGCGCGGCCAATAAAGGCCGTATTGGTAATCTAATTCGCCGCCGAAGCCCTCGGCAATATTACTTATGTCTTGGTCATCAATGCGGACGAAGCCCAAGTTGGTGGCGCAGGGTGGGTTGTGCTGAAGCGCGCCTCTGGCCCGCCAATCGTAAGTTTTCCACTCGAGCTCCTCGAGGATACGACCGCGCTCGGACCAATGCCGTAGAGATTGCAGGAACCCCACCAGTGCAACAACCCCCGCCGCGATGACGTAGGGAACCAGCTTGGCTTTTGATTGAGTCACGCGCGCGAGCAGCTAAGCAAAAAAACTGTGGATGACACAAGTTCGCTCTGGATTAAACCTTGTATTTGCGCTCGTAAGCTGGAGTCCCGCCAGCACGGATAATTACTTCTTCATGATGAGAAACCCCAACATTGATTGGGATCCGCCCTTAAGACGAGCGACGCTGACGTTATTTACCACGCACCTGACGCAACAAGCGCGGTAACAGTGTGCAGAGGATTTCCACTTCAGCGGCGGTGTTGTCCCGCCCCAGCGAGAGACGCACAAGCGCGTTGGCTTCAGCAACCGATGCGCCTAACGCCAGCATGACATGCGACGGTTCCAGCGAACCGGCCGTGCACGCTGACCCGCTCGACGCGCACACACCTTCAATATCAAGCGCTGCCATAAGTGCGATGCTGTCGGCACCCTCTACCGTAAAAGAAACGGTGTTCGCTAACCGATGTTCGCGAGAACCGCGAAAATGTGCGCCTTCGCAAGCGTCCACCGTCGCCAGCAACCGCGTGGTTAGTGGGGCAAGGATGTTCCGGGGGAATACTGGCACGCGCACGAAGCGCTTCAGCGCCTCAGTGAAGCCGATGATAGCCGGCAGGTTCTCTGTGCCCGCGCGCCGCTCATGCTCGTGCGCGCCACCGAACTGCACCGGGTCAGGGTGCAACGGCGAGCGGAGATAAAGCGCACCCACGCCCTTCGGACCGTGAAACTTGTGCGCGCAAATCGAAACGAGGTCAGCGTTAAACTGATGAATGTTCGCGAACGGCTCTTTGCCGAACCACTGCACGGCGTCAGTGTGGAACAGTATTCTCCGCTCCCGGCAGAGCGCGCCGAGTTCAGCAACGGGCTGCACCGTGCCGGTTTCATTATTCGCAGCCATGACACTGACGAGCGTCGTATCGGGCCGGAGCGCGCGACGCAAATCGTCTACGCGCACTCGGCCGGTGGCGTCCACCGGCAGGCGCGTAACAGAAAAACCTTCCTTGCGTTCAAGATAATCAAAGCAATGGGACACCGCATGATGCTCCACGCTCGAGGTGATGAGGTGCCGGCCCTTATCACGCAGCAAGCGCGCGGTGCCAAATACGGCGAGGTTGTTGCTCTCCGTGCCACCACTGGTAAAAACGATCTCGCTACCTTTGCAGCCCAGCACAGCAGCGCAACCATCACGCGCGTCATCCAGCAAGGCCCGGGCGCGCCGACCAATGTGGTGGACACTGGATGGGTTGCCCCAAACTTCGTCCAGGAACGGCAGCATCACCGCGCGGACTTGCGGGTCGAGCGGCGTGGTAGCGTTGTGATCGAAATAAATGGTCCGCACAGACTCAGCCAATAAACCCTGCGCGGTCCGCTGTGCAAAGCGCAAACCGGACACCAGGGGCTTTAGTCTTCGGGGAAATTAGCTCTCAGTGGCTTTCTGCAAGTCGCCGCCAAGCTGGAAAACAACCGTGTTTTTGTAGTTGTTCCGATTTAATACGGTCATTAGCGTCCATTTCATAGGCAAGAAACCAATTAAGTGCGAAAGGCAATATTTTGACCCCTACAATCATCATTCTCGCCGTGCTCGTGGGTGGAGCGCTGCTGCTTGGCATCTTCGTCGTGGGCGTTTACAACGGCCTAGTCACGCTGCGTAACCGCTTCAAGAACGCGTTCGCCCAGATTGATGTCCAGCTCAAGCGCCGCTACGACCTCATCCCGAATCTGGTCGAGACGTGCAAGGGCTACATGAAGCACGAAAGCGGCACACTCGAGGCCGTCATCGCCGCACGCAACTCCGCCGTGTCCGCCGCCGGGCGTGCCGCGGCGAATCCCGCCGATGCCGACTCGATGAGACAACTGCTCCAGGCCGAGGGACAACTTACTGCGGGACTCAGCCGCTTGCTTGCCGTGGCCGAGGCGTATCCCGACCTTAAAGCCAACACGAACATGATTGCGCTCCAGGAGGAGCTCACGTCTACGGAGAACCGCATTGCCTTTGCAAGGCAGGCTTTCAACGACGCGGCGACGGAATACAATATCAAGCGTGAGGTGTTTCCCTCGAACCTGATCGCCAACACGTTCAACTTCACAGCTGCCGAGCTGTGGAAAGTAGAGAACGCCGCCGAGCGCCAGAACGTCAAGGTGTCGTTCTAACCACCGCGCGTCGCGGGAAGCAGCATGGACTTCTTCGCCCGCCAAGAAGCCGCGCGTCGAAGCACCGGCCGATTACTGGTCCTTTACGGGTTTGCCATTGCGGCGATCATTTTGGCAGTCCATGCACTGTTCTCTTTGCTTACGAGCGGGGGAGCGCAATGGTTTACCCTCAGCACTTTTCCCGTTTCCTGTGGGATTACCTTATTGGTGGTGTTCGCTGGCGTGGGCGTGGGCAAAGCGAGCCTCTCAGCCGGCGGCCGGGCGGTGGCGGAGATGTGCGGCGGCCGGCCCGTGGAACCGGGCTCGCGTGACCCCGCCGAGCGCCGCTTCCTAAATGTGGTGGAGGAAATGGCCATTGCCTCCGGCGTGCCCATGCCCGCGTTGTTTGTGCTGGAGGATGAGCTGGGCATTAATGCCTTCGCCGCCGGGCACAACACGGGGGACTTCGCCGTGGCTGTCTCGCGCGGGTGCTTGGATCAATTAGACCGCGACGAGTTGCAAGGCGTCGTGGCCCACGAGTTTAGCCACATTCTTAACAACGACATGCGGCGGAATCTCAACCTCACCGGCTGGCTTTATGGGATAATGGGATTAGCTCTCATCGGCCGCATCCTGTTTGAGATCGCAGGCCGCAGCGGGCGTTCACGCAGCAAAGACAGCGGACAGATTACCGCCGCGTTGTTTCTCTTTGGCCTCGGGCTGCTGCTGATTGGTTGGGTCGGGCAGTTCTTCGCCCGCGCCATTCAAGCGGCCATCTCTCGGCAACGCGAGCACCTGGCGGATGCCTCGGCGGTGCAGTTCACGCGCAATCCCGAGGGAATCGCGAACGCACTTAAGAAAATTGCCGGCTATCCCACCGGCTCGAACATCGCCAACCCGCGCGCCTCCGCCATGGCCCATATGTTTTTCGCCAGCGCACTAAATAGCCTCTTTGCCACACACCCGCCGCTGGAGGAACGCATCAAACTGCTCGATCCTCATTTCAATCCAGAGCTCGCGCAGCTCCTTGCCGATGAGCCAAGCCGCTCCCGTGTGCCGGCGGCCGCTTCAGGATTCACCGGGGGTGGCCCACCACCCTTACCCCGCGCCGCGAAGGTCACCCGACAAGTTGGAAGCCTCGCCCCGGCGCAAATCAACCATGCCGCTGGCCTGCTCGCCGCCTTGCCCGCGCCCTTGGTGGCCGCGACACACGAACCACTCGGTGCGTCTGCGCTTGTTTATGGGCTGCTGCTGGATGCCGAGCCCGCCATCCGTGCCGCACAGTTCGCGCGGCTCCAACAAACTGGCCAACCGGCATGCTTGCGAGAGCTGAACCGGTTGGGGCCGAAAATAGCCGCGCTACCAACAGGTTCCCGATTGCCTTTGGCAAGCCTAGCCACGGCCGCGCTGCGCCGGCTTTCGCCGGCGCAATACACCCAATTCCGCCGCGACGTGGACGCCTTGATCGAGGCGGACAATTCTGTGGACCTTTTCGAGTTTGCACTCCAAAAAAACCTGCGCCGCCACCTCGACCCGCAGTTCCTGCCAGCTCCAGCCCGCGCAACGCAACACTACCCAGCGGCAGCGCTACTGCAGGACGGGGCCGTCTTGCTTTCCTGCCTTGCTCATCTCGGAGCCAAAGACAGGACAGCTCAAGCAGCCGCTTTCCAAGCGGGGGCGATGCAGCTTGGCACCGCTGCCGCAGGGCTGCGATTGCTGCCATTGTCAGAGTGCAACCTTGCGCAGGTGGATGCTGCGCTGGATCGCCTGGCTGCCGCTGCACCGCGGGTGAAGAAAGTTGTGATCGAGGCTTGCGCGCATGCCGTGGCACACGATGGGTTCATCCATGACCGCGAGGCAGAGTTGCTCCGGGCCATAGGTGATTCGCTAGACTGCCCGCTCCCGCCGCTGCTTCAGGCCTAGCTAAACCGCTTGATAGCCTGGGGGTAACTTCTGAATGTCACTCTGTTGCGGCCGTAGTTTTTTGGATCTGTGGTAATTTCGGTCGGTTCATGTGACTCGTCGGCAAGCGTTGCAAAAGTTCTTTAAAACCCTCGGTTTAAATGCAGCGTATTTAGCTCGTGAGCCTTACGACACCTTTGAAAAAGAGAATACCGCAGTCCAGCACTCACACCGCATCTTTCGCAACGGCCATCGCTTGGGTATTACTGCTATCGCTTAATCCATGGGCCAGCGCCCAAAATGAGCTTTACGATTGGTCACGCGGGAAACGTTTAAGTGCAGGGATCCAATTCGCTCGCGTCGAAGTTAATTCGCCGCGAAAAGTGGTGCTCTATGGGCTGCGAGTCGACACACAAACCGAAGGGCTGACATTCCATACCACAGGTCGTCGCAGCGAGTGGGTTGAGGGCAAAACCGAAACCAATCGGCAAACGTCGCGAAATTTTCTTCGCACCGCGCGCGCCAACGGCATTCCTATGATTGTTGCGATCAATGCGGATGCGTTCTCGCCTTGGCCCGCCCCATACGATCAGGAAACGCCCACCGATCTGAGCGGCCTTGCAATTTCTCAAGGCATAATCGTGTCGCGAGGATCAGGCAGTCCGTCATTGTTACGCACCAAATCGGGCCAGTTTCGTATTGGGGTCACGAATCACCAAACTGACACCTCAGACATTGATCTAGCAGTCAGTGGATTTGCCTTGTGCCTCGCCGACGGAAAACCTCTGCTTGGCGGTAAGGATCTGCATCCGCGAACCGGCCTAGGCTTATCTGAGGATCATCGATACGTGGTCATGGTCATAATTGATGGCCGTCAACCGGCCAGCGCCGGCGCGACCACCGAAGAATTGGGCGCTTGGCTGAAGCATTTCGGTGCGCATCGTGGCATCAACATGGACGGTGGCGGATCCACCACTATCGCTTGGTGGAATCCGAATGCCGAGGACAAGGACAAGTGCCAACTGCTAAATCGCCCTGTTGGTAATGGCAGCACGGCTAAAGGGCTGACCGAGTCAAACTTCAGACCCAGCGAGCGGGCAAACGGAAATAATCTTGGGATTTCGATCCGCGAGTGATTGAACGGCGTTTTGAAGCGGTGTGGTCTCCCGCTTTTTGGAGCGGCAATTCATTACCAAAAGCAATTTAATCTCCAAAAACTTTACTGCCTGAAAGATAGTGAGTTTAGTTCTGGCGTGGGGCACTTTTCCATGACCGCCCCCAAAAAACGGTTGACGATAACAAATGCGAGCAGGATGTTTGGCATGATTCAATTTAAAAAATTAATGGCGCAGCTTCCGTAAAAGCATTTTTCTAACGGCTCAGTTCAATAGAGAGGCTGATTATGAAAAGGTATTATTATGTTGGTGAGCAGAACCAAGCTCTAGGTCCTGTGACTGCCAAGCAGCTTGTGGATATGGTCAATACGCGCCTTATCAATCCGGAGACATTAGTGGTTCCTGAAGGAGAAAGCCAATGGCGTCCGCTTAGCCAATTCCGACAACAGCAAGCCTCAGTTACCCCTACCATCGATCCAACAGCGCCTGATTTTTATGTTTACCAAAATGGCCAAACCTTAGGGCCTTATTCCTCTGATCAACTAGATCAGATGCGCTCCAACCGATCCTTGAGCGCACAGGCTCAAGTGGCGCGCGGAGGTGGAGACAAGTGGGTGCCGTTAGCCAGCTTTGTAGGGGGAGCAATCCTTGGTTTCCTAGCAACGCATTTCACGCAAACAGCCCGCGCCGGCCAACCCAGTCAATACTACTATAGTTTTGAAGACGGCGAGACATACGACGCGGTTCTCCTTGATATGGATGGTGACGGTATTGTTGATGGTGTGGCGATCGATACCGATCATGACGGTGTGGCAGATGTAGTAGGACTGGACACCAATGGAGATGGGCAGATTGACGCTGTTGGCCAAGACCTCGATCACAACGGAACAATCGACGTCGTAGGAATAGACACAAACCATGATGGGCGCATCGATCTTGCGGGGGCAGACTCAGATGGTGACGGTTCAATTGACCTCGTTGCGGCTGATAATAATTTTGATGGAAAAGTTGATTTCGTTGGCGCCGACACAAATCAGGATGGTGGATTAGATACGTGTGTGGTTGACACCGATTTTGATGGAACGGCTGATTTTGCGGCTGACTCCGATGGGGGTGGCATTTCAGACTCCCTCTCTGACCTCTCCGATTTGTTTGGCTGAAAGAAACGGCCCCCGACGTTTCGGCAAAAAACGTAAAGTCTAAAGAATAATTTCTTTTCTGTTAGATTGTGAGATGGGGCCTGGTGAGGAGCATCCGCGCTTGCAAACCACATGCCCCAATCGGGCGTTACTTGGAGCCGATTGTTTTTTCCATCAGGAAATCGGCCCGACGAATCGTTTTAAGCAGCGCAGATGAATTGCTTCTCCGCCTCCGCAGCCGTGCATCACGAAGCCACCGAGCTAAACATCGAGCATGAAGGTCGGTGACGGAGTTCCACGGCGAGCCGACGAACGGTCAATCGTCCTCCCAGCGCCACTTCAAATCCCCTCTGCCAGCGCCACGTACGGTTCCTCGGCTAAGACGGCTTTTTTCGCGCCGCTGAGGAGCTTGATCCACTCCATGAGACAACCAATGAAGATGATGGCAACGGCGCAAAGGAAGAAGCCGGTCACATACACATCGACCATAAAGTTAAACTTTTGGGCGGTCCATTCGGCAATCTGCTTCTCGGTACCCCCGGCAGCGATTTTTGCTGAAAAATCCTTGGCGGCAGCGAGGAAGCCCATTTTGGGGTTCGCATCAAAAATCTTGATCCAGCCCGCGCTAAAGGTGGCGGTGATTAAAAACGCTAGCGGCACAGCGGTGACAGCCAGGAAGCGTGATTTGCCCATTTTGATGAGAATGGTCGTGCCGAGGCAGAAGGCGATCACAGCTAGTAATTGATTTGCGATGCCGAAAATGGGCCAGAGCGTGTTGATGCCCCCGAGCGGGTCGACGACGCCCTGGTATAGGAACCAGCCCCAAGCGCCAACGAGCACCGCACTGGCAAAAACGTTGGCGGGCAGGCTGCGCGTGTTGCCGAGTGGCTTCCAAATGCCGCCGAGGAAATCTTGGAGAATGAATCGTCCGACGCGCGTGCCAGCATCAATGGTCGTCAGAATGAAAAGCGCCTCAAACATAATGGCAAAGTGATACCAAAAGCTCATCCAGCGCTCTCCGAATGCGCGGGCAAACATCTGCGCCATACCAACGGCAAAAGTCGGCGCTCCACCCGCACGACCAAACATGTTTTTTTCGCCTATGTCGGCGGCCAGCTTGTTCATGCCCTCGACAGTGACAGGGAATCCTGCGGTGGAGATAGTTGCGACGACTTGCTCCGGGGGCATGACCTTGTTAAGGCCGGCGTTGATGGCGAAATATTCGCCGGGTTGCAACGCGCAGGCGGCGACCAACGCCATCAGCGCGACGAGCATCTCGGTGACCATCGCGCCGTAAGCAACGCTTCGGATATTCGATTCGTTTGCGAGCAGCTTTGGCGTGGTGCCTGACGAAATGAGCGCATGAAAGCCGGAGATTGCCCCGCAAGCGATGGTGATAAAAACGAACGGGAATAAGGTGCCCGCGAAGACGAGGCCAGTGCCGTCGATGAACTTTGTAACCTTTGGCATATGCAGTTCCGGAGCCACCCAAATAACCGCGAAAGCTAAGACGACCACCGTGCCGATCTTCATGAAGGTGCTTAAGTAATCCCGTGGCGCGAGGAGCATCCACACCGGCAACACGGAGGCCGCGAAACCATAGATCATGATCGCCCAAACCTGCCACTCGCCACTCCGGTCAAAATAGCGCTGCAGGCCCCATTCGCCGAGCTTGCTGCCAGCCCAGACGCTGGCCAACAGACCAATGACGCCAAAGATGGTCACGTTGCGCACGCTGACGCCCATTTTCGTATGCGCAACGCCCATGATGAGCGCCAGCGGAATGGTCATCGCGATCGTGAAGAGACTCCACGGGCTTTCGGCCATCGCTTTGACGACCACCAGACCAAGCACAGCAAGCAGGATGGTCATGATGGCGAGGATGGAGATCATCGCGACGATCCCAACAAAAGGATTCACCTCTTCGCGCAGCATCTGGCCGACCGATTTGCCGCCGCGGCGGATGGAGGCAAACATCACAATCGCGTCATGCACACCACCCCCGAGCGTGGCGCCGATCAAAATCCAAAGCATGCCAGGCAAATAACCAAATTGGGCCGCGAGCACCGGCCCGACGAGGGGCCCAGGCCCCGCAATGGCAGCAAAGTGATGCCCAAAGACAACCCACTTGTTTGTCGGCACGAAATCTTTGCCATCCTGATGCGTCACTGCGGGTGGTGCGCGCTGTGAGTCAAGCACCAGCACCTTGGTCAACAGCCACTTGCTATAAAAACGGTACGCTACGGCAAATGAACACAAACCGGCCACCACCAGCCAGAGCGCGTTGATGGTCTCCCCTTTATGAAGCGCGGAGAAGGCGACAGCGCCTGCGCCCAGGGCGGAAATCGCGATCCAAACGAGAATTTGCAGTGGTTTGGGCATGACGGCGCATAGCCTAGCGGGAGGTAAAATCCGCATCAACCGCGAATGCACCCTTGATCGATACGATATAATTAGTCCGCGCGTGTGAAGTTAGCTCCCGCCTTGCTATCAACACGCGCGGCAGCACCTTCTCCATCCCTACATCGGCTGACTTAAAACCTACCTATCACCTGACACTTCTGCGGTTCAAGGTATTGGCGATCTCGTAGGCCATCGGCCACTGCTTCGCATCGGCATAGACCCCTCGTTCATACGC